>Ga0255098_1000110_pt1 | contig 26020 bp, 24 predicted proteins | sample Colum_Atlam_RepC_2_FD_188440 | JGI IMG/M metagenome (GOLD analysis project Ga0255098, IMG submission 188440) | Freshwater microbial communities from Columbia River, Oregon, United States - Colum_Atlam_RepC_8d | ecosystem: Environmental > Aquatic > Freshwater > River | place: USA: Oregon... | reverse complement strand
CCAAGTACACCAGGGCACAGATTGCCGTCAATAACGAAATTCCCACAACGCGAAGCATGGAAATGCGCCGCTCGGCTTCTCCCCTACTTTTGACAATCGGAGGTCGTAGAATTAGCAGCAACGTCGCGGTTATGAGGGCCGTAGCTGCCGCGAGCACAATCTCGGACTCCAACAATGTATTGACATTGATTTCAACACCATTCCCGAAGGCTCCACCCAAGAGTCCGCCCTGGTTTGGATTGCCTAAACTTGCCGCAACCTTCCGCTTCTTCGCAGGGGAATCTCCGAAGCCACTGCTGAAGTCAATGCCAGAGTCTTTGCCGTTTTCGGAGCCGCCGGAGCTAGCGAGGGTTGCCCAGTACGTGTTTTTGCCCCTTGATTGCGCGTTACCTGCTTTTGCACTTGCACCTGCGCTTGCACTGTCTGATGAGGACCTGAGCGCGTGCGTCGCGGGGAGGGCGTGCGCGTCTGCGACTTCTGCCGCTGCCGCTGGTGCCGTAGACAATCCTGGGGCGATTGCGATTTCAACGTTGTGTTCATTGCCGTCGTTGCCGTAGGGGAATCCCTCTCTTGATGTGTGGTCGGCAAAGCGGTCTGCAGCACGATTGGCAACGAAGTCCATAATTCAGTAGTTTTGTTTGATTTGGAGGCAATAGAGCCTTCATTAAGTCTGGGCCATCGCGTTGGGCGCGTGAGTGCGCACAGGGTTTTGAGCGCGGCAATTTTGGATGCCTGTGCGACAACTTCGCCAGTGCCAGTGCCAACGTAGGGGGACATGAACAATCGTGGTGGTATGTGGTCTACTTTACTTTATGTTGTGGTGGGCCAGAGACTTTAAAGTAAGAAACTTGGGGCAGGGTAATGTATGGAATGCTCACGCATAGCTTGGGGTGACTTTGGGGTTGAGCTGTCGTTTCAAACTTTGGTTTACGCAGTATCCAATCGCAAATTCGTACGCAAAGAGTCCTATAGCTGGGAAAAACGTCATTGGGTCTGCGCTTGATCGAAACATATGTGACAACTGATTCGAATCTAAATTGGCTACTACTCGGGGAATAAACCTATATTTTTCATAGAGTGCCGTGGTTGCAGCATAATTTGTCCCCGACTTCAACGCTGATTCTGATTCGTGTGCGCTCATGGAAACGTTTTTAATTTTTTTATCCAACCCTTTTATCTCCCTTCAGAAAAAATGGCGACGAATCCAAAACTAAACGTAGGCGACCCTCCTCCACGAGTGCTCGTTTTTTCCGGCGGGGGCGTGCAGGGGTTTGCATTTGCAGGAGCGCTGGAGGCATTGCACGAGGCATGGGGATGGGACTTTGGGTTGCGAACCCCCTCCCTTCAATCAGTGGCAGGCGTGTCCGCGGGCGCGCTCATCGCTCTTCTGATTGGGCTGGGCTACTCCTTGTCAGAATTAATGCAGCTGGTTGGGGCCTTGGATACAGGCCGCCTGTTTTCACCCAATCCAGCGATGATGCTGAGTGGCTGGCGGGGATTTGACGGCGGGGATGCGCTGCGCGACCTCTTGGCGTCGTTGATTCGCGCCAAAGTAACATCTCATGCAGCCACCACGCTGACATTTTCTCAACTCTTTGACGCGACGGGGGTGCGCCTTTGTGTGGGCACCGTGGACGTGGAGCGCTGCTGCGTTGTGTACTTGGGCACGGAAACGGACCCTCACGTACCCGTACTAAATGCCGTGTTGGCATCCATGGCTCTGCCCCCCCTGTTTTCGCCCGTACGCTTGGATGACGGCCGCCTGCTTGCGGACGGGGGCCTCTTGGATAACTTTCCCATTCACTTGTTTCCATCATCCGCCGTAATGGGATTTAGGGTTGCAGCGACGCGAGGCAACGAAGACACGGAAACGGCGTATGGCTACATGATGCGCATTGCCCGCATAACGACCATTCCCATGGATGAGCTGCAGTGGGCTTGCGTGCCCGAAGCGTATAAGCAGCGAACTGTAGTGTTCCGTATAAAGGAAATCAGTGCCACCAATTTTGCAATAGAGCAAGCGGCGGTCCAACAAATTATTCGCAGGGGCAGGGACATCATGGCCGCAGCGGTGCTTGCGTGGAAGGACGGCGAGAAGCCGGCAGATGAAGAGGTCGGCGCCAGCACTTGGGTACTGGGGCTTCCTCCCATTTTACGCCGATGGTTTACGCCCATACAAACCCACAACGCGACCCCGCCATTGGCGCCCTTGTGAACGAGAAAGACCTGCCCAATGTGTCTTCCGAACCCAGTGCGGGCATGAGACCCGACGCCATTGTCAATTTGCAAGCCATTAATGGTCGCGTGAGTGCTTCTTGGGTTTCCTTTCCTTGCGCAGAAGACAATTGGCAAGTTGCTGGATATGTTCTATGGCCGACGAGGTCTGTGGTATTCCCGTAAATTATAACGTACAATAAAAAAAAATGCATTCAGCATTGCACTTTGCAACGTTTGCAGATACGCGAGGAAAGTTTGAAACATTGCGAGTAGTCTCCGAAGCCGCGACTTTTATAGACCCTTTACGCATGTATCCCTTCAATGAGACAAATTTAGAGGGAATAGAACACTATGCGGAATTTATTAAAAACAATAAGCGAGGTTATGGATATTGGATATGGAAACCCTTGGTGGTTAGACATGCTTTCAAAAAAATGAATTTGGGTGATGTGCTGCTGTATTGCGATGCTGGATGCAGTTTAAACGCTAAGGGTGCGGCTCGGCTTCAGGACTATGTAAACATGGCACAAACCTCACCCAGCGGTATTGTCAGTTTTCAGATGCCTCACCTCGATAAACACTGGTGCAAAAGTAGTTTGGTAAAACACCTTTCTGAGATGGGGGCAGAGCGTCATGCTGAAACTGGGCAGCTAATGGCAACGGTTTTTTTCATTCGAAAAAGCGAAAAAAACATGCGGCTTGTTGAAAAATGGCTAGAAATCGTGTCGATGTTTTGGACTATTGACGACTCTCCATCAAACGTGCCAAACTTTGACGGGTTTCAAGAACATAGACATGACCAGGCGGTATGGAGCTTGCTTCGTAAGTGCGTGGGCACCGAGATCTTGGAAGATGAAACGTGGGGAAATTTTTCATCAGCGCAAATGAAAATGTTCCCAATTTGGGCTACGCGCAGAAGAAAATAGCATTATGTGTACAATGTGAATTGCTCTGCTCGTTCACGAGTTATCCCCAAATCGCTGTCCACCCGCGTGCGCGATTGCGCGCGACTGCAAGCGACAATAGATAAAACACTGGAAACCATGCACCCCGCTCGCGCTCCTTCCCCAGGCGAGTCTGTGGTATCGGGAATTGGAAAAATGTGGGGCTTTCGGGATTTGCAAGAGCTGCAGTCGCGAGACGGCAAGCTCTTTCAGCGAGAGGTAGCGCGGCGGCTGTATGGAGACTTGAGGCGCGTGGTCGTCGACTGTCTTTCGTCGCTTCGTGAAACCACCGAGGGCAACCCCGACGCCTATCGCGAGGGATTGGAGCATTGCAGGAATTGGCATCCCGTGGTTGCAAGAGAGGAAATGCAAAATGCCTTGCGCATGTTTCCAGATCTTCAAGCGCGCATCCAGGCCGTTGCTGTGCTGTACGCCAAAACCCTGTATTCCGAGCAGTGCAAGCTTCTTGGACAGCCCACAGACCTTCAAACCATGCGCATGCAGCGCCCCAACGCAGAAAACCTGCTGCGCGGCTTCTTTAGGCGCGTGTGCATGAGCTCGTGGGTAAAAAATGGGAGCTTTTGGGATATGGATCCCATTCAGCAAGACTTTGTGTTGCGTGAAGCTTTTCGTGACGCGTTGTCCCAAGATTGCGTCAAGGTGACTGTGACCGCCATCCCTGCCGCAACCTTTTCTTCGGGATCTACCGTACTGCCCCAACAAGGAACGGACGATGGCCTCGTAACTGCAGACGACTCCATTTCCGCGGTGATGGCTAGGTCCCCTGCCACGCCCGACAGGGAATCGGAAGACGATGGAGAAGCGCAAGCGCGTCCATCCGAAAGTGCACAAGACGCGAGCGCAGACGCGAAAGCAGACGCATCAAAACGGCTCGAAAAGGATCGGATACTTCCTCCTGAACTACCCTTGATTGTGGAGTGGGGTCCCACGGCGTCGGTGCCCGAGGTTCCACTGGCGCCTACGAATTCGGCGTCTGAAGCGCTTGATGCGCTGGAGCCAACTAAAGGCGCGGCGCCCAGCGTAGCACGCAGTGCTGCTGCCAGTGTGGTGCACAGCGTAGCACAAAGTGTTGCACATAGTGTTGCACAAAGCGCTGCTCCCAAGAAAACGGGCAGCGTAGCTCCCAGCATAGCTCCTAGCATAGCTCCTAGCATAGCTCCTAGCGTCGCTCGCGGTGCTTCTGCAAGCGTCGCGCCCAGCGTCGTGCCCAGCGTTGCACCAAGCGCCTCTCCGAGGGTCGCTCCAAGTGCTGAGCCTAAGTTAGAGTCTGGTGTGCCCAACGTGTCCGAGACACGTGACGTGACGCCTAGAGCGCTCAGCACAGCCCCTAGCATCCACAGCATTGCGAAAACGCGCATTGTTGCACCCACGCCTCCCGCTGAAGATACGAGAGCAAATGCAGATGGGCGTGTTGACGCTGCAGATGCAGCAAAGGCAGGTGCAGTTGCAGCCGCAAATACGGATGCAAACGATGACGCTGCAAGCGTGCCCGCAACCTATGTGCGAGATCAGATTCTTGGACCCATTACCGTGCAACTAGAGGAAAAGAGCGCCTAGGGTTTTGGAACCGTTGGGCCCGCAATATGCAAGACACGTAAGACCTTCTACATTAATTTCCTTCCTTGACTTGAGTCGTTTAAATTTTCTTGCCGCACAAAACACTGCACCCGTGTATTGCGTTTTGGGTACACGCAAAACCAACAAACACAACACATTATTGCCGTGTCTGCATGAAGCGATTTCGCTCATCGCAGCAAACTGTGCATGCCCGCGCAGGAGGCCGCACCAGCTTTGAGCCGCCCCGTCCGCAAGTTCGAGCGGCCCCCAGTTTTGATGCCGCCCGCCGCGCCCTTCATGAATTATTGGAGCCCCTCTCCTTTGTGCGCGTGATTTCCATACGCACCCAAGCGCCGCGCAGCGAGGCGGATGCTGTGGGAGCAACGGGCTGCCCCGTATTTTTGGGTGAAGCCGAAGAAGTGTTTCCCACACTTCAAAGTGGAGGAGGCGGAGGCAGAGGAGCACGAGCACCTCGACAAGTCTTCTTTTCAAAGTTTTCGCGGCAATCGGGAAAGGGCTTTTTGCTCGGCGGCGTGGCTACGCTCGTGGACACGACGCTTGGGCCCGACCACATTACAGCAATGCCGCAAGTGGGGGCAATTCTTGTGGGAAGCATTGTGTCTGCGTCACGCCCCAAATCACGCTGCCCCTTTGAAATTCGTGGGTGGTGTGCCAATGCGAGGCCGCTTATGGAGCTTGCTCGCATCGTGCAGTTTGGGACGAGAGGAGGCGAGGGCGAAACCATGGCATTGCTGCGTCAGTCGGCGGCGGAAGGCGCGTCCGAGTATGCACGCGTGTGGGGCACAGGCAGCATGCCGCCATCTAGCGTAAGTGTCGCGCAGCAGAGGCACTGCCGCAGCGTATCCGACGTTGCCGATGAGCTCTCGTCGCTGGCGCGCATCATCTTGTATGGCAGCCTGGACTTTTTGGTTGCGAGTGCAAAGCCGGAAACCTTGACGCCCAAGTTGCGACTGGGCGGGAAAACGCCCCACGAGTTTGTGGAGGCGCTGTCCATGGTATTTCGCGACGCGCGCATTTACGAAGAGTTTTTGAAGATCGCGCCAGCTCCGCGGTCAAGAACGCCAACGTATGAGGGACCTGCAACATACGACCCTACCGCTGCTTCACGGGCTCCCGTCATGTACGACCCAGCTACCGCTGGCAGTGGATCCTTCTATACATACTCTACCCCTAGCGGTGCCCAAGGCGGTGCTCCCAGCGTTGCCCATGGCTATGGATACGGTTATGGGTATGATTATGGAAATGCAAATGCCATTTCGCCACCCTCTCCTCCCTACAGGCCTTCTTCTCCCGCCTACGCGCCAGCATCACCTGCTGCGTCACCTGCTGCGTCAGCTCCTGCGTCAGCTCCTGCGTCACCTAGTGCATCACCCAAATACGTTCCTTCGTCACCAACATACGCACCCGTGTCGCCGCCGACATCGCCCAAGTATGTGCCTTCATCGCCAACACGTGTTTCACTGCCTCCCCCACCTCTTGTACTTCCAAGTGCAAGTGCAAGGTGGGATACGAGTGCAAAGGAGACGAGTGCAAAAGCAAAGGAGACGATGCCGCGCTACAAAACTCTCGAAGAAGGAGAGCTCTAAAGGAAGGCGGCGTTCGGCGTTGGCGTTTGGATGTATACGTGCCGCCGCCCAGTGCGCAGTTAAAAAGTAATGGGGCAAAAAATAAAGCGATGGGCTCCTTCTTGTCCTGTGCCTCTGTAGATGTTCTTGAAGCTTCGTCTGCTCCGTCAAGCAAACCTGCCGCAATTGCAGACGTAGGCAATGGAAATCCGCGTGAAACAGTGAGCAAAGCTTTGGGTACCGACGTATTGCCAATAAGCCCTGAGCATGCAACTGAGCAGCCCCCAATATTATGTGTTCAGCATCTGAAAAGCCAGCACGACGCAAATTGCCGCTTCCGCGACATTGCAAGAAAACGGGCTCGCCGGCAAGCCGTTTGGGCTGCAAATTTTCAGGGCAATGAAGATGCTCTTTGCCCCATATGCCTCGATACACGCATAAATTCGAAAACATTTCGTGTAGCCCGCTTTACATTCTCGGGGCAATTAAGCTCTGTGCCCGTGTGTTCGTTGTGCAAAAAAAGCTGGTCAAGCATTTGCATACAAGAAGGCTTCGTTTAATTCTTTTTTTCTACTCATCTTCTACCTCAAAGGGCGCGCCAAGTTCCTCAAGTACGCGCAGAGCTTCCACGCTCTTGTTGCGCTTGCAAATTGTTGTAAGGAGAACGCCGTGAATGTCCTTCATGGCAATGTCGGCCCCATGCCCCACTGCCTCCAAGATTTCCTTCTTGGTGCCCGAAATCATGCAAAGTAGGCGCAAGCGGTCAAATGGTGTGAATGTCTCGGTGTACACTACATTGCACTGCTGCTGCTGCTGCTGCATATCCTGCTGCTCCATCATTCGCGACGCGCGGTCGAGGGTTGCAGTTTGGTGCCAGTGCTCAACACACGCCAAAGGGTCAAGGAAGGAAAATTTTAAGGATGTAAATGCCCAGCATACTGCCCAGCACAATGTCACGAGAGAGCAATCTCCAATGCGACGGCTATTTTGTGCTTAGAAACGCGGCGCCATGCGACCCGCGACTTCTTGCAAGGTTGAGAAGGAGAGGAGGTAGTGCGGGTGCCATATTCAATCACAGCGCTGCGACAAAATCCCGCAACGACTTCAAGCGGCGGCAAATGCAAACTACGTTAAGGGACAATGAAGTCCCTGGACTTCTCCACCTTGTTTCAAAATACGGCAACGGATCGCTTCCTGTTAAATGGTCTGCCCTTTTTTCATTTGCAGGCTGCCAGGCTCAAGCGCCGCATGCAGACTGGACGCCCTGCCCCAATGAAGCGCAGGGAGCCGATGCTTTGGGCTGTATTGTGGCATTGGAAAACGGCACCAGGTTTGATGTGTGGCCAGGCTCGCACAGATACGTGCGCATGGATGGGCAAACGGTGTCCACAATGGCACAAGTTGCTGATGCACCCCAGCCGATTCGGCGAAAGCGTTTGCGCTTACGCGCGGGCGACGTGCTCTTCTTTCGCTCCGATTTGGTGCACGCAGGCGCCTCGTACAGCGTACCAAATATCCGGCTCCACTGCTATCTCGATGCTCCGCATATTCCCCGCGCCCCCAATAGAACGTGGTTGGTGCATCGTCATGCACACGAGGCGCTTCGAGCGCTAATACTGGCATAGCGTGATCAAATCGGTACAAGTAAAAAAAGGAAAAGGAAAGTTATTTTTGGGAGAATATGGGGCAAGTAAGTGTGGATGATATTGACTTTAGCAAGCCCCCGCCAGAGGGTGGTTACATGGTGCCTCCCGCAGTCAATTTAAAATGCATTTTCTTTACGCTAGCTCTTGCAAGCGGCTACTGGTTCTTGCCCTCACGCAACAAGTATGTGCTTGCTGCGCTTTGCTTTTTCCCGTACTTGTGGCTGTCCTACTATGACGTGGCCTATGGTGCAAAGCACAATATGGGTCCTACCTACCTCGGCAACTTTTACGACTTTGCCAAGGTGCCAAGCAGCAAGCAAATCCGCGTATGGAAGAACTGGAATCCCGCTTACAAGATGCGCGTACGCGTAGTGGACATTGCGGTACTTATTGTAGTCGCTGCGGCGTTACCCGCGTTTCTAAAGTGGACGCCGAAAGAGCAGACCGACGATGAATTGCAGGCAAATCGCAAGGCTGCCACATTTTTCGCGCTGTGTGTGATTTTCTGCATTCTGTGTCGCATGTTTTTACATGCAGATTGAGTGCACTTAGCTAAACACTAAAGTACACTTGTTTAAGACCGTATGCCTTCATGCACTTGATCAGCAACACCGTACACTCGGGGCAAGGCTGGGAATAGCGCAACTCGGTGTGCGAGCCACGATCTCCGTCATGCACGCGCACAACACGAACAACGTACATGGTGGCTCCATTGATGCGGGCCTTTGGAAGCATTTGTATAACGCGCCGTTCTGCATGAATGTATTCTTGCGATCCGCGCGTAGATGCGCCACGCGTGCGCGATGCCACCTGATTCCTTGAAACGGCGAGGATCTTGCCTCTCTTTACAACGGCGGCAAAGTGCATGCGCCTGGGGTCCCCCGCCGCTTGCTGCGAAAGCAAATGCGTCAATAGCCCCGTTATTCGTGAAGTAGGCGGCACTTGCGCAAAGGGTTGCGTGTGGGCATCTGGATATGTTTGAAAAGATCCCATACCTTTTCCTTGATGAATTCATGAAAGAGAGTAGTCAAAGAAGTAAAAGTAAAATAGAAAGAATAATTTTTAAGCAGTTTCTTCTAGTCGCACTTGCACTTGACCAGTGAAACCGTTACAATGCCAATGAAGGAGCCCAGCGTGTACAGCAAAATCCCGCCAATAACCTCTAACCCAATCCGCCTATTGGCCCAAAGGTTTTCTTCGGGCGTGTTCACGTAAACATTGGCAGGGCCTGTAGAAGCTTTGGCTTGAGAAGCGCTGGACTCGGATACATCAACTGCGCCTACAGAGCCCGTGGATTCCACAATGGGCTCTGACTTTGCACTTGCGCAAGGCTCCTCATTTACTGCGCCTACAGAGCCCGTGGATTCTACAACGGGCTCTGACTTTGCACTTGCGCAAGACTCCTCATTTACTGCGCCTACAGAGCCCGTGGATTCTACAACGGGCTCTGACTTTGCACTTGCGCAAGACTCCTTGTTCTTCTTTTCATCGTTGCACTCTCCATTCTCGCCATCAACCTCATCCTCGTCGTCGTCGAAATCCTCGTCATCGTCATCGTCATCGTCACACTCTTCATTGGGCAAGGCGGGAATGTGCACATCCTGGCGCTTGCATCCGCACACGCTTCCACTTTTGTTTTCGATGCCGCACGCAGAGGCACGCGCATGCGGAGAGTGGGGTGTGGCTGTAGCTAGCATTTCAAAACTACGTGCTTGCTCTGCGCTCTTTTACTCATGCACTGCACAAATAGCGAACAAGCACAACAAAAATTCGATAAAGGCCACATTTTTCAACGAGGTTTATGCACAGCGTGTATGCGCATCTCTTCTCTTAAAAGCCCCTTCTTGGCATTGCGTGCATAGGGTAATTTCTCGGGCCGTTTCCGTGCATGAAAAATGCCAAATACTTGGATTGCTGGGAATTCATTATCCACGCTACAATAAGCAACAGGGTTGAAATAATTGCCCACAGCGTGCTCAAGGAAATCGTGATGCTAGTAGGAATTGCAATTCGAAGGGTACCAATAGAAATATTTGACTGCGCGGAGGCTCCCCGCGAATCTTCGCCCGCCGCAGGTAGGGGTGCGGATGCTCTGTGGGCGACGGTATTGTCCACGCCATTACCAGCGCCAGTGGCAGGTTCCGCCTGCTCAATTTTCTTGGTTTGAAGCCGCGTGCTGTTGCCAATAGAAGGCCATGCGCGGCTTCCCCAAGCCGGAATGGGCATTCCACCAAATAGGAGTCTTCCTCTTGGTTTTGTTTTCTAATGGGAGTCATTTGAAAGAAAAGCACAAGGCAAAAACAAATCAAGTTTGTATTATCATTTTCATTCCGTTATCTCTTCATTCATCCTCCGAAAAGGGGCTGCACGCAGAAATTTCGAGACAGCCCTCGCTGCAGCCGCACCGCCCAGCAGATGCATTGGAGTGCGAATCGTTCTCGTCACCATTGCCGTTGTCATCGCCTTCGCCATTGCCTTCGCCCTCGCCCCCCCACTCGCCCTCCATGCTCATGTCCCCGTCGTCATCTTCGCTTGGGAGAAAGTACACTCCTGCTTGAGTACCGTGCACTGCCGCCGGCATTGTCAGCATAACTTGGGAAACCGCGCAGTGTGCTGGGACCGTAACGTTTCCATTCGCGGGTACGCCCGTGGGGACGTTCGTGGGGACGCCCGCGGAGACGCCCCACTCCCACGCACTGCCGCTCGAGGCCTGGCTTTCCTGGATTTCTGCGGGTGTTGCAAGAATGGGTCAACGTGAGCTACCTCCCATCACAAAACGATGCCGCAAAGCGATTCTATGCGCCCTCGCGCCCATTTGCGGCACGCTTTCTTGAACAAGCACAAACTTACGGGACATGAGCGTGTTTAATGCAGTAACGACGGTGCTTGCAGCCATCTCTTGTGCAACGTAGGTGGGGGTTTGTATGCTTCCCTTCCTTGACTCCTTTTTGCGTCAGAAGGTGCCATAGCAAAACACCGCTTTGACACAAAGTCACTCCGCCGCGCAGCGCCACGCAAACGCAAATTTTGCATGGACGTGGGCGAATCTGGTCAATCGGTTCACACAAGTCACACGATGGAAAAGGCCAGCAGCGACTTTTACCTCACCTTTCAGCTGCTTGACGAAGACTTTATTCGGCGCTCATCCGTATGCGAAGTGACCAATGCATCCACCTTTGAGCGGGGCGTGCCCAAGCAGAATGGCGTAAATGATGCGCGCATGGGGTGCGTGGACCGCATCGTGCTGTGCCAAACGTGCCACCGCACAAGCTGCGAGGGCCACTCGGGCCACATTTTGCTCCCGAAGGCCGTACTCCTCGTGGGACACATTAAGGCACTGGTGTGTGCCCTTCGCTGCGTGTGCCCCACTTGCTGCCGCCCCCGCTTCACATTCTCGTCGGAGGAGGCTTCCAAGTTCCCAGGACTCGTGAATGTTAGTCACGCTGTAAATGGACTTCCCGAAGTGGGCAGAGAGCGCCTCAAGGCAATTAGTGATGCCGTTCGCAGCAAGCGCACGTGCCCGTGGACCCTTGCAACGCCCGATGGCCGCCCCGCCTGCGGTGCCGCCGTGCCCGCGTTTTCCGAGGTGAACAAGCTGTTTATTGAGCGCGTGTATTCCGAGGCGCAGCTCAGTGGCATGTCCACGGAAGAACGTGGTATGATGGAAGAGCGCGCCTTTTGCGCAGATGACGTGCATTCCATTTTAAGCAATGTGAGCGACGACACGCTGGAGGAAATGGGTTTTCAGCCTGCATACTCCCACCCACGTGACGCGGCCACGCGGGCACTTGTTGTGCTACCGCCGGCGCAGCGCCCCACCATTCGCCAATCAGAGGGCGGCAAGAGTCGTGGAGAAGATGATCTCACGTCGCTGTATCAAGAAGTGGTGCGCACCAAGAATGACTTTGTGGAAGCCTGCGTGGAGCCCGAGGCCATTGCAGCCGCGTTTGAGGCACAGCATGGGCATCATCCCGAGGCCGAAGGGTGGTGGAGCGCTCGGCGCGCAGCGCTGAGGGCCAGCCAAGACGCCGAGTCTGTGGCCTTTGAGCGCATGCAGCTTGCTGTATCCTGCCTGGTACGTGCAACCCTAAAGCGCGTGGTCAAAATTAATGGCGCCGTGGGAAATGCTATGGGCCGCGGGGCATCGCGCCGCAAGCTTCGCGACCTGTACGTGCGCCTCCACGGCAAAACGGGGCGGCTGCGTGGCACGCTGGCTGCCAAGCGCACAGACTTTTCTGCGCGCTCCGTTGTGAGCCCCGATGCGTCCCACAATGTGTGGGAGCTCGGCGTGCCCGCCAGCCGCATGAAGGTTCTCACCTTTCCAGAGCGCGTCACCACCCTGAATCGCGCGCAGCTGGCGGCGCGCGTGGTGCGCGGCGCGTCTGGCAATGATGGCGCCGTCAACGTGATCCAAACAGGCTTGCGAGGCGATGGCAGCGACGACCGTACGCTGTTTTTGGGCCTCATGGACGTGCCCACTCGCGCGGCGCTTTCCCAATCGCTGCAAATTGGTTGGGTGGTGGAGCGCCACTTGAAGCTGGGCGATTGGGTGCTCTTTAATCGCCAGCCCACGCTGCACAAGGGCTCCATCCAAGCCTTTCGCATCTACCCCGTGCCTGGCCTCAGCTTTCGTCTGCCCGTACCTTGCACCAAGCCATTTAATGCGGACTATGACGGCGACGAGATGAACATGCACGTGCTGCAGGGCTATCAAGCAGTGGCAGAGGCGCAAGAGCTCATGGCCGTCCCCCACATGATGGTGACGCCCCAGAGCAACAGCGTGAACATTGCGCTGGTGCAGGAAACGCTGGTGGGCGCTTACGTCATGACGCGGCGCGACGCCCTCGTAGATCGAGACGCCGCCATGCAGCTGCTGGCTCAAATCCGCTACGCCCCACGCGGCCCTGCTTCTGAATATGCGGACGTGCCCGCAGGCGCAGATGACGGTACGTTTGGGTGTGCGGATTGGATGGGCACCTCGCTTCCCGCGCACGAAAAGTGCCCTTGTGTGGAAGCCTTTTTGCCTGCGCCCGCAATTTTGAAGGGCACCACATGGGATGCGGCCGGCCGCGCGACTGTGCATGGACCGCGGTGGACGGGCAAGCAAATTGTGTCGTGGCTGCTGCCCCGCAGCCTAAATCTGACGCGGGGCGTGCGCAATGGTGATCCCGCGTCTACTGCCGACTGGCTCAGCGATGCAGAGGGCGTGGTGCACATACGCAGCGGCGAGCTGCTTACGGGCAGGCTGTGCAAGGCCACCGTGGGGGGCACTGCGCTAGGCATCGTGCACATGATTTGGCGCGACATTGGGCCGTGGGCTGGCGCCAAATTTGTGAGCGACGCCCAGCGACTTATGGTGGCGTGGCTGCTGGCGGAAGGCGTGTGCATTTCCATTCGCGACTGCCTCATAAAGCCGGAAGTGCAGCGCCAAGTGGACGATGTCGTGGGCCATGCCATGGGAAAAGCGGACGCCATCATGGCATCTTCATTTCCCCGAGAGCACAGAGAAATGCGCGTGCAGGGCGTGCTCCAAGAAGTAATTCGAAGCGCGGGTGCCCTCGCACTTCAAGAGCTGGCCCCCAAGTGCGGCCTGTCGTGTGTCATGTCATCGGGCGCAAAGGGGAATATCCTGAACATTGCCCAAATTTGCGCCGTGGTGGGGCAGCAGACCATCAATGGCAAGCGCCTACAGCAGCGCATGGGCAATCGCGGCAAGCGCAGCCTGGCCTGCTTTCCGCCCGACGACGAGCGGCCCGAAGCGCTGGGCTTTGTGGCCACATCCTACATTATGGGCTTGACGCCGCCCGAGTACTTTTCGGCCATGATGGCGGGACGTGAAGGCATTGTGGCCATCGCCGTGGAAACTGCTACGAGCGGCTACAATCAGCGGCGCATGACGAAAAATCAAGAAAGCCAAGTGGTGGCCTATGATGCCACCGTGCGCGTGTCCTCCGAATGCATCATTCAGGTGCACTACAATGGCGACGACTATGATGGCACGCACGTGGAGCGCGTGCCCTTGCCACTCCTGCGGTGCAGCGACGCCGAGATGGCGGCCACGCTTCGGCACCGCGTCAAAGAAATCGCATGGGTCAAAGTGGCTCGCAACGAGCTGCGGCGCATGCTGCTGCCGGCGTGGGGAACAGAACTTCCTCGCGTGGCGGCCCTGCCCGTCAATCCTATGCGCACGCTCGATGGCATGCGATCAGACGGCAAGCTTGTGACTGGAGCTGATACAACGCCGCCCCTATCTTCGGAAACGCACGCCCGCTGGCTTTTAGATTTCCTGCAAAATGTGCGCCGCATCCACTGGAATGCCGCCGCACACGCGCCTACCAAAGAAGACCGCCCCTTCCTGCAAGTGCACGCCATTGCCGCAGATGATTTGGGCGCGACAATTATTGACGAATTGTTGGGACGTGCGGGCAGCAGAATCTCTACGGACCGCCCCGAAGCCCGAGCGCAGTGTGCCATGGCCATGCTTCTTCACAGCGCATGCCTGATAGAAAAAAACGGCCTCACCATTGCTCAGGCGCAGAGCTTTGCGTCCACGCTGCTCTTTCATTATGGCCGCGGCCTGGTGGTGCCAGGGGAAGGCGTGGGCGCCGTAGGGGCTTCCAGCATCGGGGAGCCATCCACGCAGGGCGCCCTCAACGTCTTTCATTATTCGGGCATTGCGGGGACCAACATAACGACTTCGGGGCTACCTCGGTTCAAGCAAATTATAAATGCGGTGGATACTTCGGACACGGCCAACATGTTCTTGACAGTTCGGGACGGGTTTCAAGACGAAGTGGAAGCAAGCCAGTTTACACGTCAGACGCGGCGCGTGCGCCTTTCCGATGTCATCTTGCGCAGCACAACGCGCCATTTGCCAATGCGCTCTCCGTTCACTGACGCGGACGAGTGCGGAAGCGCATGCGACATAGACGATCGGGAGGCGCTCTTGCTGTACATTGTCACGAGCGAGCCTGCATTGTTTATGCCGAGTTCTCGCCCCCCGCTTCTTGCAGCTACTGCGGCAAAGCACTTGGCGGCACGCGGCTGTAGTGCGTGGGAAACGGATGGTGCAGACATTGCATTCGATGCGGATGCGGACGCCGATGCTGACGCGGAAGCGGAAGCGAACATTGACATGGAAGACGAAGTGGCTAGCGTAGCCCACAAAAGGCCACGAAAAGGGAAAAAGCGAGGACCCCAGCAGCGGTCTCCATGTACGTACGTCGTCGACATTGTGCTGAACAAGGCTGCCATGGTGGAGCGGGGCCTCACGCCTTGGGAAGCGGCAGAGTCGTTAAGTGCGCAGCTAGATTCATGGGCGCACGTAATTGCATCGGAAACTTTTGAGGCCGAATGGAGGCTGCGCATTCGCCCTCTCCGCACATTGTGTCTCGCCTCCTTGAGCGACGCGGACATCAGAGCCCTATCCGCACCTGCAATGGAGCGCGTGCACCAAGCGGTTGCATCGGCAATGGAAGATGCGATGCAGGGCGACGTTTTGATTCGTGGACTTGCCAGTGTGAGCACCGCGATTCCCGTCAAGGTCAATCGCGATGTGGCGGATGCAAGCGGAGAAGTGCTGTCCACCGCTTTTCGGGGCGTGTCCACGCTGGGCTCGGACTTGTGTGCATCTGCGATGCTCCCGCACGTGGACGTCACCCGCATACTTTCCAACAACATCCAAGAGGTGTGCAGCACACTTGGCATCGAGGCCGCAGTGGCGCTCGTTGCATCCGAGCTCCAGCGCACCCTCTGTTTTGACTCGAGCTACGTGGATCCAAGGCACCCGCAACTGCTTGCTGACACGCAGGGACGGTCCGGCTATATCATGGCATTGAATTGCCACAACATGGAAGATCTAGGTTCATCGCTTTTGCAGCGCGCATCGTTTGAGCGAACCTTGCCCGTTTTGGAAGATGCCGCTCTCTTTGCGAAATCAGATATTCTAGGCGGTGCTACGGAAAAGCAGATTGTTGGGCTGCCCGTTCACGTGGGCACGGGCATTGTGGATGTCCTCCCGAGCCCCAGCGCCAATATTCTATCCGAGACACAGGCAAGCCGGCAATTTGTCAAGCCACTGTCCAAGAACGCGTATGCACACGGTCATGCGGGCGGCGTGCTGCCCCTGTCTTCGGGCGGGCAAGGTATTTCAACTGCGGTGCACACATCTGGCGGCGTGGCCCCGCTGCCTGAAGCTGCGACTGCCACACACACTTTTTCGGGAACGGCCGTGTCCCCCCTGATGCCCATTCCCGAATGGAGTCTCGAAGCATCGTGGCACCCCATCCCCGCTTCGGCCCCTTCGGCCATGTATTTCCCCGAACAAGGAGCCATATACAATGCATTGATGGGTGTCATTGACGAATGGAATCGGGCAGCTCTTCAAAACGCAGTGCTCCTACGCACGCGCTTGATGCGCGCTGACGCTTCGCTGTGTGCGCTTCTCGAGAAAAAATTGCAGAGCTTTCGGGGCTGGGACGATGCGCCTGGGGATGGGGCCTGGACCCATATGAGCGACGTGGAATATCCCGTGGAGTCCACGGGCACAGTGCACACATTGGTGGAGCTTTCACACTTGGACACGGGCCACCTCGTACGAAACCACATTGTAAAAACGCGATTGGGGTCATGGAAAGGGCTGCCGTACGGCCTAGAAGCGGCAATTATGCACGAAGACGATGTGCCGCCCGAGCGTCTACCCCCCAGCATCCTGCCTACCCGCGTAACGCTAAAGCAGCGAAAAACATTTGAGCATCAAGGGTGGGCCTACGTGTTGGGGAGGTGGTGGTCAGGCGAGACGATGCTGGCCGCAGAATGCGAGCAGCGTAATGGCGAGGGCACGTGGGATGTTCGCATTGAGCTTTGGAATCCACAGGTGGCCCTGCGTTTTCACCCAGACTTGGGGGCTGCTCTTGCATCGCGGTGGTGCGCACTTTTACGGTGACGGAAAAACGGTTAGGCATTAGCTTTCTCTTAAGAAAACAAAAAACAAAATTTGAGCTTTTTCCTAATGGATTTTTTCCCTGTCGCTAGCGTCGCAGCGGTAGGAGTATATGCGCTTGGATCTGGTGCCCTCGTGTCCACCAGTGATGCCTGGTATAATTCAATCAAGAAGCCTTCGTGGCAGCCACCAAGTCAATATTTTGGCCTCATTTGGTCATACAACTATCTTGTATTGATTGGGGCGGGCTTAGCAATTGGGAATGCAGCACCCCTTCGCATAAAAGTGCAGTGGCTTGTATTTCTATGCTTGAGCGTCGTTGCGGCGCTTCTGTGGGCCAATTTATTTTTTGGCGAGCGTCATGACATGCAAACGGCGGCGAGGGCTTTGACTGCAGCTGCCGTGCTTACGTTGCCCCTCGTCCGCCTGTCATTTCAGTATTCTTCATGGCCGTGGGGCGTGCTGATGGTGCCCTACCAAGCTTGGCTCGTGTTGGCTACAATTCTTGCATTTTCCTACGCAAAGCTGAATACGGCAAAATGAAGCTGTTAACCAATCACTCACAAGCAAAAAACCAAACTTTAATTTCTTGCCGCGCTCTTAGTCTTCCACCATCGCGCAGCCCACTGCCCCCACGACCTGTGAAGGACGCCGGCACTGTTATGCACGTCGTGCGGAAATGCCGTCAATGGGCAGCAACGAGCCCCCGCGTGCGCGTGGCGCTGTGCCGCAGCAGCAAGACCGTGGCCGCATATGCACGCGGGAAGCGGAGAAGCATAATCTAGTACATCCGCATCGGAAGCGAGGCACGAGCACGGCATGCAAATGTCGCAGAGTGCGCCCTTGGCATTTTCCACGAGAGTGGACAGCTCGGATCGCGAAGACCACAGCGATGTGGTACCTAGGTTATCGCTCTCCAAGAGTACTCCAACTTCACACATGGGAGGACAATTTGCACCCACGGGCTGAACATAAATCCGCACATGCGCGCTCGTCGTTGCTGTTTCCGCAGCAGGCACCAATACCAGCTGCCAAATAGACTTGGCGGGGACCGCAACAGGTACTGCAACAGGGACTGCAACATGAGCTTCAGCAGGGGCTGCATCGACCCAATAGTTCAGGTAGATTGCGGCAGAAGATCTGCCAATATCCAGCTCCGCTGCACTAATTTTCGCATATTGAAAAGCAAGATCCCATGCAAATGTCAAGTCCCCGCGCGTAGGTGCCGTAAATGCGGCATGCGCATGCAGCCATTCGCCGCACACCAATTCGCTGGGATCGGCTGGAAGAGGGGCTGCCACGTGCCACTGCACGGTTTTGATCCTCTTGTGCAGTTTTAGTAGGGGCTTGGGGGCAACTCGAAGCACCAGCTTGGGGGGTCTTGGTTTCTCTGCAATGTTTGCCAGGCGTGCCCTCTGCCGCGTTTGCATTTGTGGCGCACGGGACTGTGGCCTTGCCGCGGCAGGCAAGGGCAAGCCGCATTACAGGGATCTGCTAGGTCAAGGAAGGAAGATAGAAACTTGGAAAAAATTCTTTTGAAAGCACGGGTAAGCACTGCGTGCGCTAGGCCCAGTGGGCAGTGGGCCATGAACACGGCCACAGAAAAATGGCGCATTCGCATCATCACTGCGATTGTAACGAAAGCGCCACACTACAGGGATCTGCTAAGGGAAGACGCGTGGGAATTTTTGCAGCATTTACTGAATCGTGGGTCCCAGAGTCTATACCTCCAATCGCACGCGCTTGTGGGGGCGATTTTCGACATTGTGAGCGAGCGCCTTAAGCAAGTTGGAGAACTTTTGCAAATGGCAGAGCAGGGATTTGGGTATGTTGGCAGTCCAGTGTATTTGCAGCTCGAGTACTGGGGCACATCTTCACGTTTTTACGAGGCGTACCGAAATTATATGATTTCAAAAAACTACTTGGGGCCGCAATTTTGGGAGGACCGTTTGGCACTTTGGCGCAGTCGGATGCGCATACTGAATAAGATGCTAAGCAAACTGTAAATAGAAATATGTCTTTACTTTTTTTTACCCATTTAGGGTCCAGCGATTGCCACATCCACGGCAGCAAGCAAACACAGTCATGGGCTCGTCGGCGCCTCGCAGCTGCTTGGCATCCGTGTCCACCTCGTTGGATTTGCAGCGGCGGCAAGTAATGAACGCTGCCGCACTCTTTTCTCGCGTGCTTTCGGTCATGGCGTCCTCCATTTTGCGCTTTTCAATGCCCTGTTGCAGAAGAAACGCCTGGTGCGGCCTTCCGTCAAGTGGCGCGTCATCGAGGTCATCCAGAAAATGCAGGGGGTTTGCATCTCTGGGATTAGGAGGGTACCGCGGACATGCCATTGCGCCCATTATTGCACAAATTTGTCGCCCATAATTAGCCTTTTCAGCCTCTGCCAATTTTGTGCGCGGCAAAAGGCGCGAATGCCACGTATCAATGCTTGCATTGCGCAGGCCGTAGCAGTGTGCCTCGAATTGCACTCCGGCTAAGAATGCAGTGCTGCCAGCCCAGCCAGCGCCGCCAGCACGCGCCCATGCTGCTTGAAGTTGCTTTGCTACTACAATGCGCATTTCCCTGGGTATTGCGTCATTGTGGCCATCGCTCATTGGGGAGTGCGGGGGGCAGTGATAAATAAACGACGGTCAAGGAAGGAAAACATATGCATTATCCGAGGGAAGCATCGGACTCTGATTCCGTGTCCGTGTCCGACCCAGCAGATTGAGTGTGGATCTCCATATTTGCATCGTCATGCGCGGCAGCAATCAGCGCAGCATCTGCCATGACGGAAGCATTAAAGATTCCCCAATCAGGCACAACATAACTGTCTGGGATGTTGTTTCCGCTCACAGACACAACCGATGGCAAGCCTGGCCCGACTGTGGAAGTCCCAGGTGGCAAGGGCAAGCCCGACGGTAAGCCTGATGGCAAGCCTGATGGCAAGCCTGATGGCAAGCCTGAAACGAACCCTAAAGAAAGTACCGAGCTAACGCTTTGCAAGACAGGAGGTGGCGGCGCAGGCATCTGCGAGGCTTGATCAATGGCAAAGAGGGATTGAAAAAACCTGAAGATACCACCCTCGGATGTTTCGCCTGGCACTTGATCTTCCGCGTCTGCGGATTGCGCGGAAATACCTCTGTTTGTCGCTAGAGGCGCAGGGTACGAGGGAACATATCCTCCTGGCGCAACAAGGGGGGCTGCCCCAATTTCATCCATCAGCACTTCGTAATCTCGATGCACTATGCTTGCGGGGTAGCACAGCTCAGAATTAGCACCCAGAGGCCGTAATTCATATTCGGAGCATCGAATAGGGGCAGCGCTTGAAAAACCGCCCCCCCTCAAATTGTTATACCGCACGTCTTGAATTCGTTGCATTACATGCGTGTAGCGCCAGGGTATGTCATTATTCAGAGTTCCCAGCGCCGAACGACTCACAAACTCTTCAAGAAACACGACGTGGCGCAGTAGTGGTAGCAACACGATGGGATTATATGAGTACATGTCGTCCGTGGATTTTATGCGCTCATAGTCTTGCATGTGGCCCGAGGGTCCAATGATCACATCCAGAGCTTGTGTGGGGCACAAGGAAAGTAATTTGCCAACTATGGCGTCGTACATCCACACCCACGTTTTGCTCAACGAGTGAATGGCCGCAATCGGATCCCCAACATTTTGAAGAAGGCACGCATCCACCATATAGGCATGCGCGCATGCCATGCCCTGCAGCAGCGCATCCTTTAGTTGACGCATAGGTGCGACTGTACGATTTTCCGCAGTCTCTAGTTCGCTACACATTGTAAATATTTCCTCTTCCCGTATAGGCTTACCCTGCTTATTCTCGTCCAACGTAGCAAGAAACGAAGCAGGCCCCGTTGCATTCTCCAAGGTGGCCGCAGACGCAGCTATAGCCACTGCTCGCAACTCACTTGCCAACACGGGGGCGCCGCTGTGTGGATGCATGACCCTATTCTCGGTTTTCCAAAGCCATACTAGGGCTGGAGCCCAGCACACGACTTCTGTGGCATGCGCATTGACATTGGCGTCCACGTCTGCACCTGCACCCAGCCGAACAAATTCACCTCGCCGTTTTTCAGAAAATGGGATGCCTAGCACATAGTCGTAGTCGCAAGTGCTTTGTTGCAGTTGCGAGCCTTCCATTTTTTGTCGCTTGCTTCTGTCCGCATGCGCCGATTGTGTCATGGAGTGCCTTTTTTCTTTTCCGCGTTCACGCCGAGGCCATGGAATCCATCCATAATGGGGCGGGGGCGCGGGCACGTTCAACGCCCAACGCTTTTGTGAGCTTGTACCATGCGAACCCAACTTACGAGAAAATCCAAAGAAGATATATAAAACAACGGCCCCACTTGTCCTACCCATGGAGTGCCAAGTGAAAAAGTCTACTTGCCAGCAAGCAATCATGCTCTTGGGGGCACTGGTTGTTGTGCTGCTGGTGTCCCGCGTAGTGTCCCTTTCCCAGCGTGTCCAGGAGCTTGAATCACGCCCCGATTATGACGAGGACGAAATCATCAAACTGGTGCGCGCGCAGATTGATGAAACCGTAAGGAGCATGGAGGCGCGGGCCCGCCAGCAAGCGGCACAAAGACAGCAGCAGCTTGCACAGGCACACCTGGCACAAGAACAGCAAAGGCTGGCAGCAGAGGCGGCGGCAGCAGAGTCTGCCGCTGCTGAAGCCGCACATCAAGCGGCTGTCACAGCCATGGCGCAGCAGCAACAGACCGCCGCAAAGGCTGCGGCTGCTGAAAGCACGAGCGCACATGAGACCAAGGCTACGGCCGACGCCGTAGAGACCAATGGGGCCAATGAGGCCCATGATACCGTCAGGTCAAACGATGCCAATGAGGCTCCCGAGCCTGCCGATGAGCCCGCGGATGAAGCGGAACATCCTCAGCCAGAGGTTACCCTTACGCCCCGCGCCCCTCGCAAAAAGGCAGGCACAAAGAAGCGCGTAAAGTCCGAGGTGGTTACTGTGCAGGTGCAGACGCCGGATGTACCGCTTTCATAAGGGTGTCCACGGAAGATTATTTTAAAAAAATTGTTTCCAAAAGTTTTTTCCGTATGCATTTATCTCGGATGAAGATTCCAAAACCTTCTATGCAGTGGATCTGTGTGACTCTGCGTGTTCTGCAGCAACATGCCAATGCTATTGAGTGCCTCATAATTTTCCCATGCTTCTCCCCTGGGTGCCTGGGATGTGACGCGGCGCCATGCTCGTCGCTCACAATTTCGAGCGCGGGCGAGTGCCGTCTGCACGCGCACTACAGCAGCGTCTAACGCAGGCATATGGCGGCGACGAAAGTTTCTGAGCGCATCTTCAAGGCACACGCGTCGCGTGTGCCGCAGTCTGTCTCGTAAGCGCTTATAATTCCGAACTGCTTCGCGCAGGCCCGTCCTCGCCGCCTGCACAGAGGTGTCGCTACTCCGAATGGCATGCATGGTTGGATTGTGCGTCATTTGATCATCTACTGTGCTCAAAATCCAAACATTGCTCCCAAATGCATTTGCCTCTTCTTCCTCCTCGTCTTCACTCTCATCATCTTCGCCGACACCTTTACGACAGCGTGGGCAGTTATTCGAGGTACGCAATAGTTGAACAAGGCACGTAGCATGAAATGCGTGCCCGCATGGGAGGCGGCTTGCATTGGCATGTCCATCGGCAGTGCTGTCCTCGACTTGGGCAGCATCCTTTCCCAAAAATGTAGGCCAAACCATTTCGTCCATGCAGATTCCACACTCTTTGCTGCTGCTTTCGCTGTCGCCATGCGCAGTACTGCTGCTTGTGCAAGTGTTCACACAAGCTGCTTCTTCAGTCTGTTCCATGCCCCTTTGTTTTCCGGCATTGATTGACGCGCGCACAATTATTTGCGCGCCACAAATAAACGCCCCTTGACCTTCTTCATTACTCTTAGAATACGGTGCAGAAAGTGAATGAAAAATAGTGTATGTTATGTTATTATCATTCAATAGAATGGAGGAATCTGCCAATGCAGCACACGCGTATTCTGGGTGGTGCGAGCTCCAAAAGAACGTAGAGTAGCAATCGAGTCACAGGTGCAAGAACGGAGGCCGCGCCTCCAAGCTTGCGTGCCTTCTAGCTCGTATGACGCATCAAAAATGACGGAACGGGGGCGCTTATAACGCCGAAAGTTTTTAGGCTCCGCTTCCTGAAGCTCGACTGCACGGTAAGGAACATTCCAGTACGTAAGCATTTTGTTGTTTGGTACATCATCCTTCAACCGCATCACATTGGGTCCCCCATGCAAAACGTAACGAACATGACTCCTGTTTCTGCTCAGAAGAGTTATTCTTATATGGAATTAAATATTCTCAATATACTTATTGGTGGGTTTTATCTTTTCTTCCGCATAGCGTAATGGATTAACGCGCCAGTCTTCTATTGAAGCCAAATTGAAATACAACTGGAGATTGCGGGTTCGAGTCCCGCTGCGGAAACGATTTTTTATTTTTTTTGTTTCAACTCAATTTCCACATTCACGCGCCCTGTGCGTAGATACGCTTCGTCTTTGCCCCGTATAGCACTGGGAGGCACATTGGTGGTCATGACCAAAATCAGATAAGGGAAAAATCCGCGGTCAATGTCGTCCAGCATTCTATTCCACCCCTCCTTATCAACAATGGCCGTAGGTGTACTCTTGCTAAGATGTGGCGCTTTTCCATCCATCATATTGAAAATGGGGCCATCAATCTCATCAAAGCAAATGACCAAGGGCTTTTCCTCCGATGGCCGAGCCTCGCAATACAAGTCTCCTAGACTATCCCCTGGCTGCCAAGGCTTCAGCGTGTTGCAATAGGAAGCATTCAGTCGTTCTGCTACCAAAAAGCTTACTGCTGTTTTTCCAGTGCCTGGGGGCCCATGCAACAGCGCAACGGCGTGGCGGTGTTGGGCATAATACTTTAAGATGCCTGATACGGCAGCATCTTGGTCAGTGCAATATGCAAGAGGCTTTAAAGCTTCGCCGCGGATGCGGCGAGACTTGAACCACACGCTGCCATACGAGCCCGTGCGCTCATACACTTGTATGTCTTTAGGTGGTTTAGGCGCCGGCTGTGCGTCGCACGGGCTTTCCTGTGGCAAAGGCGCAGGCAGTAACCCACTGTCTGACGGGCTTGTTACTTCTCGTTGGTCCCTGCTGAGCTCTGCGTATTTTGCGTCCGTGGTAATAATCCAAATGTCAAAATGGGGTGCGCCATTTCCCTCATTGAAAATGTTTGCACTACCAAAGAACCACTTGCCGATAAAGTACCCATACCCCTTGCCGCTATCGGCCGTGTGGCTAAACCATTTTACGCGCTGCTGAATTCGAGAGCACGTTTCCCTATCGCGAGCCACAAACAGCTTGATGCCGAGCTGGGACAAGAGCAGGAAAGATGATGACCAAGGAATGGCATACGTAAATGACAGCAGCGCGCCCCAAAAGAGCATACCCAATGTTGCTGCATCGGGCTTGGGCATGTTTGTGCAGGCGACGGAATCGCGTATGCCTTCTTTGACTGACATTTGCCTCAAATTTTAGTGAATTCTCTCCACCGCCCACAGCGTGCTGGACCACGGGTCACGCGCGAGATGCAGAAGCCTTGAGCCAGGATCCAGCTTTGGCACAGATTCACTCGTAGGATGCATTTCCGCCAAACTAAAATTCCACACAGAATTTACGCCCTCAACACGACGAATGGCATTTACAGCTTCGCGTGCAGCAGCAAGCCTATATTGCAGCGGAAATCCAGACACGACGTCGCCCCGCCAAACAAGGGCGTGCACGAGTTTGCATGTCCACTCCACTTGGCCGTTTGGGCCGAGGCGGGAGCTAAAGTCGCCGCTGATGACAGTGCCCCTGCGAAGGAGGTCATGTGCGACCGCTTCCTTAGGAAACATGTGTACGCCTCCCCGAGAATCAAATAGTGCAACGTCATTATCTTTTATGAGCAATGTGCACCACTGCGAGCCTGCATCTACACGCATGCGCAGCCATATGGGAAACACCTCTTGCCCTTTTCTGGGCGCCTGTGCAATGTCGGCACTATGAATAGCTAACACGTGCTGCCATTCTTCATGGGATACAGTCGTGGGCGCAAACAATTGTGGCAAGGGACACGGCGGAAGTCCTTGCACTTCTGCAAGCCTGCGCCCAAGTTTACTCACTTGATCTGCACTTGTATAGGGAAGCAGCAAAAGCACCATGGCACTCGTTGTTCCTTTATGTAAATACATCCCTTCCTTGACATTTCTTTCGTCACAACCTTGCAGGCAACTCTGACCGAGGGACCGAAGGACCGAAGTACCGAAGGATGGAGACGGAGGTGCCCCCCATTGAAGGACTGGACTTGCTGGATGCCGCCATGCTTCGCTCAATTTTGGAAGCTCATGAGCGCTTCAAAAATTATGCTACGGACACGCTGGACTCTTTCAATCACTTTATGAAGCACATGCTGCGCCACATGATTGACGAAAACTGCCGCGTCCAAGTGGTCGTTCCCGTGTCCCAGCAGCAGACTTCTGTGGCCCGCGAAAGCGGCAGCAGTGGGAGCATCAAGCATTCGGTTACATTTAGTAACTTGTCTATCGAAAAGCCGACGGTAGCACAGACGGAGGGGGCGTCACGCGGACTTCGCATCGTGAGCGCCGGCGGCGCGCCTCTTACGCCTCACGAGGCACTGCTGCGTGGCCTCACGTATTGTGCCAGCGTATATGTGGATGTGCGCCATGAGGTGTGGCTCATTCCCTCTGACGGAAGCCCCGAGCGTCTCCTCTCTGACCCTCTGGTATACCGCAACATTTTTTTGTTTGCCATGCCCATTCCTGTGGGCTCCGAGTTTTGCAACACCTTTGACCCAGGTGCCCCTGTGGGCTCCGAGTGCACCAGCAACAAGGGCGGCTACTGGATTGTGAGGGGCAACATGAAGGTGGTGCAGCCTCAAAAGGTGCAGCGCCACAACATCCACCTTGTGCGCAACGGGCCCAAGGGCGGCGTGGATGCACAGATCCGCTCCATTCGCTCCGACGAAAAGTTTCGCTCCACGTCTACGCTAGACATTAGCTTGTACGCGGGCGCGCTTACCATCTGCATCCCC
>Ga0255098_1000106_pt1 | contig 26705 bp, 10 predicted proteins | sample Colum_Atlam_RepC_2_FD_188440 | JGI IMG/M metagenome (GOLD analysis project Ga0255098, IMG submission 188440) | Freshwater microbial communities from Columbia River, Oregon, United States - Colum_Atlam_RepC_8d | ecosystem: Environmental > Aquatic > Freshwater > River | place: USA: Oregon... | reverse complement strand
TCTAGATATTCTAGATATTCTAGATATTCTAGATATTCTAGATATTCTATATACTCTGGATAATCTATTCTATATAAGTTTTATTTATAAAAGTAATATGTAAATAATATAGTAAATACATCAGGTATAAATATTATAATTCTATTATAACATATTTCTAGAATAACATAATATTAGCAATGGGTGGTGGATTATTACAATTAGTAGCAGTAGGTGTACAAGATATTTATTTAATTGGAAATCCTCAAATAACTTTTTTTAAAACTATTTATAAAAGATATACTAATTTTTCTATAGAATCAATAATACAAACTATTGACGGCCGAACAGATTTTGGACAATATATACAAGTTACAATAGATAGAAAAGGGGATTTAGTAAAAGATATAATATTTGACATATTATTACCTATATTACCTAATGGTTATTATTGGACTAATGGCATAGGTAATGTTTTACTTAAACAGGTAGATTTAGAAATAGGTGGTCAATTAATTGATAGACATTATAGCGAATGGTTAGATATATGGAGCCAATTAACCATTAATGAAAGTAAAATTGGTGCATATAATACAATGGTTGGTAATTTTACATCATTAACTAGTCTAGAAGACAGTGGACTAAACCAATTACAATTACACGTTCCTATGTTATTCTGGTTTAATCGTGAATACTCAATGACATTACCTTTAATAGCATTACAATATCACGACGTTGTATTAAAAATAAAATTACGTGATTTGAATAGTTGTATTAGAAATAATACTGTTAGTACTCCAATATCAGGATATAGTATAGTTAGTATGAATGTTTATGCGGATTATATATATCTAGATATGGATGAAAGAAAAAAATTTGCAAGTAACTCACATGAGTTTTTAATAGAACAATTACAATTTGCAGGCGATAGCTCTATTGGTAATACAGAGACAACAATATCAAAAACACTAAGATTTAATCATCCAGTTAAAGAGTTATACTGGGTTAATATTAAAAATGATTATGCACAAGAAAATGCATTAACAGGAAATCAACAATTAAATTATTCATTTTCTTTAGTTACACCTGGAGAAACTTTTAATACAGCAGTATTACAATTAAATGGTATAGAAAGATTTCAATCACGACCAGCTACTTATTTCCGATTAGTTCAAAACTATCAATTTCATACACGTTATACATCTAAAAATATATATAGTTATTCCTTTTCACTCTACCCAGAAAAACAATTTCCATCAGGTTCTTGTAATATGTCCAAAATAACTACAACAACAATATATATTGATTATAATAATGTTGCAAATTTAGGTACATCATCTATTATTCTAAAAGTGTTTGCACTAAATTATAATATTTTAAGAATAATGAGTGGTATGGGTGGTTTAGCTTTTAGCAATTAATTTTTATAGTTTTTTATAGTTTTTTACATTTGTGTAAATTTGTTTATTTTTTTTGAAGTCAATAAAAAGTAATAATATATATATATTTAATAATAAGTAATACAAAATGTCATCCTTTGTTTCCAGTGCTACATTTGAAAACGTTGATTTATTAGGAAATAATGTAAATCTTTTCCACCATGAAGGAACTGGTACATTTTGGATTAATTCAATAAACGGTACTTTAAGACTTGGACATACTGGAACTAATATAGAGATTGATGGTGATCTTATATTAAATGGTAATTTAATTGGTCTTACAAGCACTACTGGTCCCACCGGTTATACTGGTTATACTGGTCCCACCGGCCCAACTGGTTTACCAGGAAGTGCCGTAAATACCGGTGCAACTGGTCCTACTGGACCTACTGGTAATACTGGTAATACTGGTAATACTGGTAATACTGGTAATACAGGTCCTACTGGTAGAACTGGTCCTACTGGCAATACCGGACCCACTGGTAATACTGGACCTACTGGTAATACTGGACCTACAGGATTAAATCCAGTTATTACAGGTAATGGTTATCCTAGTGATTATTTAGGATTAATTAGCCAATTATATGCTGATCAAACTACTAGTCTATTATATGGTCCAAAAGCTAGTCCTGTAATAGTAATTTCAACAGCATTATCAGGATATCATTATTATATTTCTAATGATAATACTGGTAGTGGACAAGTAGAAATACCTCAAACAGTAGGTACAACTGCAATAAATTATCCAACCACTTTGCAATATTTAGCAATTAAAAATGATACATCCGATGGTGCAATTTTTTTGGTTAATGTAAATTATTATTCTGGATTTACTTATACCTATTCTATCACATCATTACTCAATATCACATATTATAATTATTTATTTAGAGCTAATGATGCTATTGGACAGATTAAAATAGAAGTATCTGTAAGTGGTAATCCTTACACCACAAACCTACTAATTAACCCCTCCCAGAATGTATGGCCTTTATTAGCATCTACCGGTGCTACCGGAAATACTGGTCCCACTGGTCCTACAGGTGTAACAGGTAATACTGGTCCCACAGGTCCTACTGGTAATACCGGTAATACTGGTCCTACTGGCGTTACTGGTAATACGGGCCCTACTGGACCTACTGGTAATACCGGTAATACTGGTCCTACTGGCGTTACTGGTAATACGGGTCCTACTGGCCCTACTGGTAATACCGGTAATACTGGTCCCACTGGCGTTACTGGTAATACGGGCCCTACTGGCCCTACTGGTAATACTGGTAATACTGGCCCCACTGGTCCTACAGGTGTAACAGGTAATACTGGTCCCACAGGTCCTACTGGTAATACTGGCCCCACTGGTCCTACAGGTGTAACAGGTAATACTGGACCTACTGGTAATACAGGTAATACTGGTAATACGGGTTCTACTGGTGTCACTGGTAATACTGGTCCCACAGGTCCTACTGGTAATACAGGTAATACGGGTTCTACTGGTGTCACTGGTAATACTGGTCCCACTGGTAATACAGGTAATACTGGTAATACAGGTAATACTGGTCCTACTGGGGCGCCCTCAATAATTACTGGACCTACTGGTAATACGGGTCCAACAGGTAATACTGGTACAACAGGTAATACTGGTAATACAGGTCCTACAGGTAATACTGGACCTACAGGTAATACAGGTAATACAGGTAATACTGGTCCCACTGGTCCCACTGGTAATACAGGTAATACTGGTAATACAGGTAATACAGGTAATACTGGTCCCACTGGTCCTACTGGTAATACAGGTAATACTGGTAATACAGGTCCTACTGGGGCGGCCTCAATAATTACTGGACCTACTGGTAATACGGGTCCAACAGGTAATACTGGTACAACAGGTAATACTGGTAATACAGGTCCTACTGGTAATACAGGTAATACAGGTAATACAGGTAATACTGGACCAACAGGTAATACAGGTAATACTGGACCTACAGGTAATACAGGTAATACAGGTCCTACTGGTGTTACTGGAAATACAGGTGCAGCATCTATAACAACAGGTCCAACTGGTTATACAGGAAATACTGGAAATACTGGACCTACAGGTTCTACAGGTGCAGCATCTATAATAACAGGTCCTACTGGGTTTACTGGTTATACAGGTTTTACTGGTATTACTGGTCCAACTGGTATTCAAGGAGATAAATATTTAACTGCTACATCTGTCGCTGTGTCTATTAATCCTGTATTAGGTGGTAGTGCAAGCTTTACAGTAGGTATTAATTTAGCATATATTACCGGAAATTCTGTTAAAGTTATAGATTCATCAGTACCAACAAATTACTTTGAAGGTAATGTGCAAAGCTATAATCCATTAACTGGTAATATTACTATTCATGATATTACCAATGTATTAGGATCATTTGGTTCATCTGTAGTATATAATGTTAACTTGGATGGTATAGATGGTCCTACTGGTGCCACTGGTCCTCAAGGTATTCCAGGTACTGCAACTAATACAGGTTCTACTGGTTATACTGGTGTTACTGGCCCTACTGGCGTTGCTGGTAATACTGGTTTTACAGGTTATACAGGTGCAACTGGTGCTGCATCAATTATTACTGGTCCAACAGGTAATACAGGTAATACAGGTAATACAGGTAATACAGGTAATACAGGTAATACAGGTAATACAGGTAATACAGGTCCAACAGGTATTGTAGGTGCAACTGGTACTGTAGGTCCAACAGGTATTGTAGGTGCTACTGGTTCAACTGGTCCAACAGGTATTGTAGGTGCAACAGGTACTGTAGGTGCAACAGGTCCAACAGGTATTGTAGGTGCAACAGGTACTGTAGGTGCAACAGGTATGACTGGTGCTACTGGTTATATAGGTAGAGATGGTACTGCTGGTGCAACTGGTATGACTGGTGCAACTGGTAATACTGGTTCTACTGGTCCAACAGGTACTGTAGGTGCAACAGGTATGACTGGTGCTACTGGTTATATAGGTAGAGATGGTACTGCTGGTGCAACTGGTATGACTGGTTCTACTGGTCCAACAGGTACTGTAGGTGCAACAGGTATGACTGGTGCTACTGGTGCTACTGGCGCAACTGGTTATATAGGTAGAGATGGTACTGCTGGTGCAACAGGTATGACTGGTGCTACTGGTGCTGGTGCAACTGGTTTTACTGGACCAACTGGCTCTACAGGTGCTACTGGTATGACAGGTAGTACAGGTTCAACAGGTGCTATTGGTTTAACAGGTTCAACAGGTGCTATTGGTTTAACAGGACCAACAGGTTCTATTGGTATGACTGGTTCTACAGGTGCATCATCAACGGTGACTGGTCCAACTGGTATTCAAGGTGCAACAGGACCTACAGGTATCCAGGGTGAAGGATATACAGGTCAAACAGGGTTAACTGGTCCAACTGGTCCATCTGGACCTATGGGTGCAAGTGTAGATGAGCTACTTAGTGTTACTGTAACTGCAGATCCAAGTGTATATACAGGAACAACAGGCGATGCCTTTATAGGTAAAACAACAATTACTAATACTAGCGCTGGTGGGGTGTCATATTCTAATGCTACAGGACGATTTACAGTCATACTTTCAGGTTATTATAGTTTAAATGCATTATTAATTGTAGACCCTCAAATCGCACAAGATACAATTATTTTTACTGTTACTAAAAATGGCTCAAATATATGGACTAGTTCAATGATTATTTATGGTGGTAATACAGTAGCACCTGCACCTGTTCCAATTCTCCTAAATTATTATTTGAACGCTGGCGATTATATTAATGTATATTTTAATTCTTCAGGACAATTAGTTCGTATTCGAGCAGGAACTACCTTTAATCTTACAAGGTTATCGCTAGGTCCAACTGGTAACACAGGTTCAACAGGTGCTAGCATTACAGGTCCCACTGGTCAAACTGGAAGTATAGGTAATACTGGTAGCACTGGTGCTACTGGTGCTACTGGTGCTTCTGGTGCTGCTGGTGCTACTGGTTTTACAGGTATGACTGGGTCAATTGGTTTGACTGGTGCGACAGGTGTAACAGGGTCTACAGGTATGACAGGTTCTACCGGTAGTGTAGGTACAACTGGATCTACTGGTATGACTGGAGCAACTGGTCCATTTACTATTAATAGTGTTACTTTCTATACACCAGGTAATGGAACAATTACATATGGTTTGAATACAACTACCTTTACTCAAAATGCTGCAGGAGTATATTTTTATACAACTAATGTTATGAATTCTGGCAATGCATTTAGTTTTTCATTTACCATACCAACAATATCAATAACAAGTCTTACTGTAGGATTATATCAATCTGGCTCTTCCGTATGCGATTTGGTATTAAATAGTACTGGTTATATGACATTTAATTCTAGCAATGTAGGGGCATTTACTGCAGGTCAAACTATATCACTAAATTATAATGGCGGATACACATCTAGCAATAATTATACTCTTTTACTAAATGGTGGCCAAATTTTAACTGCAACCGTAGCTCAAGCTAATTATTATTTTGGTATTCTAGAAACTAATTCTATATACCCTGCTACTATTACAATTTCTAATATATCATTCATATCACAGGGCATTCTTGGTAATACTGGTCCTACTGGTGTAACTGGTAATCAAGGTTCAACTGGTTTTACAGGTCCTACTGGTCCTACTGGACCAACAGGAATGACTGGTAATATAGGTTCTACAGGTAATACAGGTCCTACAGGTAATACAGGTCCTACTGGCGTAACTGGTCCGACTGGGTCTATTGGTTTGACTGGTGTGACTGGTGCAACTGGTTTGATTGGAGCAACAGGTGTTACTGGTCCTATTGGTGTCACCGGTGCGACTGGTATGACTGGTAGTACTGGTTATACTGGTACTGCATCAACTGTTACTGGACCTACTGGTAATACTGGTGCAACTGGTGCAGCATCAACAGTTACTGGACCTACTGGTTGGACTGGAATGACTGGTGCAAGCGGTATGATTGGTGCTACAGGTGCAAATTCAATAGTTACTGGACCTACAGGATGGACGGGATGGACTGGTTCAACAGGTATGACTGGTGCAACTGGTGCAAATTCGATAGTTACTGGACCTACTGGATTTACTGGATGGACAGGAATTACAGGTCCTACAGGACCACAAGCATCAGTAGGATCATTAAATTATGCACAATCTACAGTCTCTACAGTTACAATTACTAATTTAACAGCAACACCATTTAATATTGCTTCAGTAACAATTACAACATTAGGTAATCCAGTTCAACTATTTTGTGCAGTAGATTGTAATCCTCTAGCATCAGGTGCATGGGTGAGAGTCCAATTATATCGTGGTTCTACATCAATTGGACAAATAATTCAAATAGAACCTGGTTCAACTGCTGGGGCAAATTCTAATTTACCATTCAATATTACTTATATAGATACACCCTCTGCAGGTACATATACTTATTATTGTAAAGGTGTAGGTGTTGCTTATAATGGTAGTAATATTCTTTTTGGTGAAGCAGGTGGACCAACAATGATTGCATTAGAATTAGCTAGTGCAATAGGACCCACTGGTAATACTGGTGCCACTGGCAGAACAGGTTCTACTGGTCCTACTGGTAATCCAGGTTATGTGTCAAATTTAGCACAATCAACATCACCTGTTATTCCACAAATGACTAGTAATACTACTACTGTTGGAGGTCTTTCTGGTTATATTGTGTCTGCTGTATCAGAATTTAGTGCAACTTATGCTGCGTGGAAAGCAGTAGATGGTGATACTGCAACCGATTGGGCGCAGTTAGGTAATACTTTACCTACTTGGTGGCAGATTCAATTACCTAGTCCAGTAATAATTTGGAGATTTGATATATCTAGAAGAGTTGGGAATATTGAATACTTTATTAATTTTACATTACAAGGCAGCAATAACGGTTCTACTTGGAATACATTATCAACTGTAACTGGTGGGTTAAGTACTGTATCTCTCCCTAGCTTTTTAACTACATATGTAGTTGATCCACTCTATACAGCATATAGTTATTATCGGGTTAATGCTCTATCAACAACAGGACCTAATCCAGGTATTGCATATTTTCAAATGTATTCATATTCTCAAACTAGTTCATTATTAACTGGCCCAACGGGTATGACTGGTCCTACTGGTATTACTGGACCTACAGGTAATACAGGTAATACAGGTAATACTGGTCCCACAGGTGCAACCGGTGTTACTGGTGCAACTGGTCGCACTGGTCCTACTGGATGGACTGGATGGACTGGTCTTACGGGGCCTACTGGTCCAGTTGCTACAGGTCCTACTGGTATAACTGGTGCTACCGGTGCAACAGGTGTGACTGGCCCTAGTGGTCCAATAGGTGCTAGTGCAGATATTTTGTGCAGTATAACACGCAATGATAATAGTAGCTATACTACTGGCACTACAAGGCTCGATATGTTTGCAGGTTCAGCATCTATTATTAATAATATAACTGCTCAAGGTATTTCTTATAATAATACTACTGGTAGATTTACAATTAGTATTTATGGTTATTATAATGTACAAGCATATGCTGCCGGAGAAGCAAATGGTACTACAACTTTTAATTTTCTAATTGTTAAGAATGGTACAACAGTGTATACTGCTACATATTTTATACACTCTTCAGTTGATCCTGCACCTATGCCAATAGGTATAACATTATTATTAAATCCAAATGATTATATTAATTTTTATGTACAATCTCCAAATTCAACACAAGTTCGAATAACTCCAGGTACTACTGCAAATATTACACGTTTGTCTCTAGGTCCTACTGGTAATACTGGTCCCACTGGGTTTACTGGATTTACTGGTGTTACTGGATTTACTGGATTTACTGGTCCTACTGGTCCTACAGGTTTAGTTGGTTCTACTGGTCCTACTGGTAATATTGGTTCTACTGGTATGACTGGTGCTACCGGTATAACAGGCTCTACAGGTACTATTGGTAATACAGGTAATACAGGTCCTACTGGTTCAATAGGTAATACTGGTTTTACTGGTGCTACTGGTGCTACAGGCCGCACTGGTCCTACAGGTCCTACCGGTACAATAGGTAATACTGGAATGACTGGAAGTACAGGATCTACTGGACCAACAGGTAATACTGGACCAACAGGTGATACTGGAGCAACAGGTGCTGCATCTACAGAAACTGGTCCTACTGGTTATACTGGATGGACTGGTAATACTGGTCCTACTGGTATACAAGGTACTCCTGGTGATAAATATAATACTACGACTACATCTGCTGAAACAATAAACCCTACTTCAGGTGGTTCAGTTACTTTAACTATTGCAACTGGATTATCTTATTTTCAAGGCAATTCAGTAATTGTAATTGATTCTAATTCAATAAGCAATAAATTTCAGGGTAATGTTAATTCATATAATCCAACAACAGGTGTTATCGTAATACACGAAATTGCAAATATTGTTGGAACTTTTGGAACACCAACAGTATATAATGTTAATCTTAACGGTATTGATGGTCCTACTGGCGCGACTGGACCTCAAGGTATAGCTGGTACTGCAACTAATACAGGTGCTACTGGTGTTACTGGTAATACTGGTCCCACGGGCAATACTGGTGCTACAGGCAATACCGGTAATACTGGTGCTACAGGCAATACTGGTCCCACTGGCAATACAGGTAATACTGGACCTACAGGTAATACAGGTAATACGGGTCCTACGGGTGATACGGGTCCTACGGGTGATACTGGTGATACGGGTCCAACAGGTAATACTGGTCCTACGGGTTATACTGGTGATACGGGTCCTACTGGTCCTACTGGTATGACTGGACATACTGGAATGACTGGTGATACTGGTATGACTGGTGATACTGGTATGACTGGAGATACCGGTATGACTGGTCCTACTGGTGCAGCATCTATTGAAACTGGACCTACTGGATGGACAGGTGAAACTGGACCAACTGGTGCTCCATCAGTTGAAACTGGACCTACTGGATGGACTGGTGAAACAGGTCCTACTGGTGCACCATCTGTTGAAACAGGACCTACCGGATGGACAGGTAATACTGGGTCAATTGGCATAGATGGTGCTAATTCTAGAAGATTTACAGCTGATAATACATTAGCTAGTAATGGTTTTTTGTACTATGATACTGGAGATTTTACAACAACAGAAAGCATTCAAATTAGTAAAAATGATAATGATAATATAGATTTAACTGATTGGTTTAATGCATTAATTACTGCAATATCACATACATCATATGTTACTCTTCAAATTACTGCAACATATAATACATCAATATTCTATATATGTAATGTATCCGCTGCGACATATAATGCACCTCCAGATAGATATGAAATAACTAACAGTCGTATTTCAGGAGCAGGTCAATTAACTTACGGTGATATTGTTAGTGTATCTTGGAATTATGGTGGTTTTACTGGTTATACTGGTAATACTGGTCCCACAGGAGATACCGGTAATACTGGACCTACAGGTAATACTGGACACACCGGTAATACAGGTAATACAGGACCAACTGGTGATACTGGTTCCACGGGTAATACTGGACCTACAGGTGATACTGGTATGACTGGTTCTACTGGATATACAGGTAATACTGGTCCTACTGGTTTAAAGGGTGATGCAGGTATAAATGGTGCAAAAGGTGACACTGGTGATATAGGTCTATCAGGTGATACAGGTAATACAGGTAATACTGGTCCCACTGGTGATACTGGTATGACGGGTGATACTGGTTCTACTGGAAATACTGGACCTACTGGCGAAACTGGACCTACTGGTGATACTGGTGATACTGGTCCCACAGGTGATACAGGTGATACTGGTCCCACAGGTGATACTGGTCCTACAGGTGATACAGGTGATACAGGTCCCACAGGTGATACAGGTGATACTGGTCCCACAGGTGATACTGGTCCTACAGGTGATACAGGTGATACAGGTCCCACAGGTGATACTGGTGATACTGGACCTACTGGTAATACTGGAATGACAGGAGATACTGGTCCAACTGGTTATACCGGAATGACCGGAGATACTGGTTCTACAGGTGATACTGGTCCAACTGGTAATACTGGTCCAACTGGTGCGGCATCAATAGAGACTGGTCCAACAGGATATACTGGTTATACTGGTCCAACAGGTGCTACTGGTGTTATGGGACCTACTGGTATTGCAGGTGATAAATATTTAACTGCTACAACTAGTGCTGTATTAATTAATCCAGTATTAGGTGGTAGTATAAGTCTTACAGTTGGTATTAATTTATCTTATATTTCCGGTAATTCAGTTAAAGTTATAGATTCAGGAGTAGTTACTAATTATTTTGAAGGTAATGTGCAAAACTATAATTCATTAACTGGTAGTATTATAATCCACGATATTGCTAATGTAGTAGGTACATTTGGATCCCCAGTAATATATAACGTCAATTTAGATGGTATAGACGGTCCAACTGGTGCAACTGGTCCTCAAGGTATTCCGGGTATTGCAACTAATACTGGTGCAACTGGTTCTACTGGTGTTGCAGGTCCTACCGGTATGACTGGAGATACAGGTGCAATTGGTAATACTGGTAATACTGGACCTACAGGAGCTGCTTCTACAATTACCGGTCCTACTGGTATGACTGGTGCAACAGGTTCAACTGGTGCAGCATCTACTATTACAGGTCCTACAGGTATTACTGGTCCAACAGGATATATAGGTCATGATGGTACTGCAGGTACTACTGGTGCTACTGGTGCTACTGGTGCTACAGGTGCTACAGGTGCTACTGGTCCAACTGGTGCTATTGGTTCAACAGGTTATACAGGTATTACTGGTGCCACTGGTATTGCAGGTGCAACAGGTGTTACTGGTTATACTGGTCCTATAGGTTATACTGGATATACAGGTCCTGCTGGTTCTCCGGCAGTAGATGTACCCAATAATGCAATTTTGTTTTCTGCAAATGGTACAGGAATAACTGGCTATACAGGATTAAATTATACTGATTCTATATTAAATGCACCTGCTGTACAAACTACATCTCTCTATGCAAATTATTTAAATGGTATTAAAGTTACTGGTGATATATATTATAATAGTACTTCCTTTTTAGCATTCCTAGGTGAAGCTACTACTGGTGTAATAGTAGATAATTCATATTATAAGGCATACACTAATAATTTTGTATTAAATAATGTATCAATTACACAAAATACTGTATTTAGTAGCAGCAGTAATGTAAATGTACTTAAATTTAATGGTACAACATCAACAATAACTACTGGTAATGATGCTTATTATAGTGTTATTGAAAATACTGGTACAATAGAATTTATGTTCAGATTAGGTAGTAGTACAAATCGTGGATATATATTTGAATTAGGAAATGATCGACCACATAGGCTAGTATTACGTGCAAATTTCAATGTTCAAGCTGGCACAAATGACAATAATTCAGTATATTTAGCATCATATAATGGTAATGAGAATTCAGGTATTAATATATGGAAATCTACAGGATTATCGATTGATAAATGGTATTTCTTTGCAATTAGTATTGGTGATGCATCTACTTATAATATACATTTCGGGGAAGGATTTCCTAATACAACAGCAACATTAGAATCTGGAAGTGGAATATTACCTACATTTGCTACATCACCTTCATTATCATTTGGTTGGTATGGTTTATCAAGTGGTGGTTATTGGGATGGGTATTTATGTAATGCTAGAATAACTTATGGTGTTATAAGATATTTCGATATAACAATACCTATACCACATTATTTCTATGATACTTATCAAAATGTATTAAATTCTTTTGCAAATCAAACTGGTTATACCGGTTATACTGGATATACTGGATATACTGGTGATGCAGGTTTACCTGGAGATACTGGTTATACTGGATATACTGGATATACTGGTTATACTGGTGATGCAGGTTTACCTGGAGATACTGGTTATACCGGTTATACTGGATATACTGGATATACTGGATATACTGGTGATGCAGGTTTACCTGGAGATACTGGACCACAAGGTCCACAAGGTCCAACTGGTCCGGCAGGTACTAATGGTATAGGAACATTTACTTGGAATGTTGTTGATATGAGTAGAATAATAATTAATAGTTCATCATCAATATCAATATTAAATGGTCCAAATACAGTATATTCATATGAAGAATTAAATAATTATACTAATGGTGTATCATTTTCATCAACATTAACAGATTTACCTGATATTGTAACTGATCTTGGAATTGCAGCACATGTTGGTACGACAAATTACTTTTTTTGCCTACGTAAATCAACCGGAATTGGACTAAATGTATATTTTATGTCTTCAGATAGCTATTATATATCACCAGCATTATCATATACTGCAGGTGATACAGTTTACATATATATTGATGGACAACAAGTTTATGCATATTTAGGTAATCAACTAATGCCTACAATGCCCTGGGGAATTAGATTTAATACATCATCATTATATATCAGTGCATTATTAATACCTGGTTCTGGTGTATCTTATAATTTTAATAACGTACATTTTTATCAAACTGGTATTATTGGTTCTACAGGAGCTACAGGTTATACTGGCTCTACTGGTATTATTGGTTCTACAGGAGCTACAGGTTATACTGGCGCTACTGGTATGACTGGTCCTACAGGTTATGTAGGTGTAGATGGTGCTACTGGTATGACTGGTCCCACTGGTTATGTAGGAGTAGATGGTGCAACTGGTGCAACTGGTGAGATTGGTCCAACTGGTTCAACAGGTTCAACTGGTCCAACTGGTGATCTTGGTATGACTGGTGCTACTGGTACTACGGGTCCAGTTGGTCCTGTAACAGCATTCGTGTTTGATGGAGGGGCACCATCAACTAATTATTCAGTGGGACCTGCATTTGATTGTGGTGGTGTAATATAAAAACATCGTAAAAATAAAATAAATAGAATGGTTTAGAAATATGAAAAATAAATATTTCTAGAATCTATTTAAGTTTTTCCTCTCTATTTTTTATATATTTTATTATTAAAGTACTAGTTTCTTTAAGTAATATGCCTTTTATTCAATTACAATTTAGGCGTGGAACTTCAGCAGAATGGACTGCTGCAAACTCATTATTAGCAGCCGGTGAAATGGGTATAGAAACTGATACAAATAAATTTAAAATTGGTGATGGTACCACATATTGGATCAATCTGTCATATGGTGGAATTGTGGGACCAACTGGATATACTGGTAATACTGGACCTACTGGAGATACTGGTAATACTGGTCCCACAGGAGATACAGGTAATACTGGACCTACAGGTGATACTGGTAATACTGGTCCTACTGGAGATACTGGAAATACTGGTCCTACTGGAGATACTGGTGTTACTGGTCCTACTGGAGATACTGGTAATACTGGTCCCACAGGAGATACCGGTAATACTGGACCTACAGGTGATACTGGTAATACTGGTCCCACAGGAGATACCGGTAATACTGGACCTACAGGTGATACTGGTAATACTGGTCCTACTGGAGATACTGGTAATACTGGTCCCACAGGAGATACCGGTAATACTGGACCTACAGGTGATACTGGTAATACTGGTCCCACAGGAGATACCGGTAATACTGGTCCCACAGGTGATACTGGTAATACTGGACCTACTGGAGATACCGGTAATACTGGTCCTACAGGTAATACTGGTAATACTGGTCCCACAGGAGATACCGGTAATACTGGTCCTACAGGTATTTCTGGTGATAAATATTTATCTTCTACTACAACTGCAGTGACACCTACACCTATACCAACTGAAGGTAGTTCATTAATATTAACAATCGGTATTAATTTGGCATATATACCTGGTAATTCTGTTGTTGTTATAGACACTGGCGATTCAAATAATAAATTTGAAGGTACTATACAATCTTACGATTCTAGTTCAGGTGTTGTATCTATTAATAATATTACAAATGTTAATGGCACATTTGGAAACAGTATTTATAATGTTAATCTAGACGGTATAGATGGACCAACCGGCCCTACAGGATCACAAGGTATTCCTGGTACTTCAACTAATACCGGTGCAACTGGATATACTGGTCCTACTGGTTATACTGGTAATACCGGACCTACTGGTGATACCGGTATGACTGGTCCTACTGGCGATACTGGTCCTACTGGAAATACAGGTCCTACTGGAGATACAGGCGATACCGGTATGACTGGTGATACAGGTCCTACTGGTTGGACAGGCGATACAGGTCCTACTGGTGATACAGGTATGACAGGAGATACTGGTAATACTGGTCCTACTGGCGATACTGGTCCTACTGGAAATACAGGCGATACCGGTATGACAGGTGATACTGGTATGACAGGTGATACAGGTGATACTGGTCCTACTGGTGATACAGGTGATACAGGTGATACAGGTGATACAGGTCCTACTGGATGGACTGGAGATACTGGTCATACAGGTGATACAGGTATGACAGGTGATACTGGCGATACAGGTCCTACTGGATGGACTGGAGATACTGGTCCTACAGGTGATACTGGTGATACTGGTGATACAGGTAATACTGGTGATACAGGTCCTACTGGATGGACTGGAGATACTGGTCCTACAGGTGATATAGGTATGACAGGTAATACTGGTGATACAGGTCCTACTGGATGGACAGGTGATACAGGTATGACAGGTGATACAGGTATGACAGGTGATACTGGTATGACAGGTAATACTGGTGATACAGGTCCTACTGGATGGACTGGAGATACTGGTCCTACAGGTGATACCGGTATGACAGGTGATACTGGTATGACAGGTAATACTGGTGATACAGGTCCTACTGGATGGACTGGAGATACTGGTCCTACAGGTGATACAGGTATGACAGGTGATACAGGTATGACAGGTCCTACTGGATGGACTGGAGATACTGGATGGACTGGAGATACTGGTCCTACAGGTGATACAGGTATGACAGGTGATACAGGTATGACTGGTGATACAGGTATGACAGGTGATACTGGTGATACAGGTCCTACTGGATGGACAGGTGATACAGGTATGACAGGTGATACAGGTATGACTGGTGATACAGGTATGACAGGTGATACAGGTATGACAGGTGATACTGGTGATACAGGTCCTACTGGATGGACAGGTGATACAGGTATGACAGGTGATACAGGTATGACTGGAGATACTGGTATGACTGGAGATACAGGTGATACAGGTCCTACGGGTGATACAGGTCCTACTGGATGGACTGGTGATACAGGTCCTACAGGAGCACAAGGTATTCCTGGTACTGCAACTAATACCGGTGCAACTGGTGATACAGGTCCTACTGGATGGACAGGAGATACAGGTCCTACGGGTGATACAGGTATGACAGGTGATACTGGTGATACAGGTCCTACTGGATGGACAGGAGATACAGGTCCTACGGGAGATACAGGTATGACAGGTGATACTGGTGATACAGGTCCTACTGGATGGACTGGAGATACTGGTCCTACAGGTGATACAGGTATGACAGGTGATACTGGTGATACAGGTCCTATTGGATGGACTGGAGATACTGGTCCTACAGGTGATACCGGTATGACAGGTAATACTGGTCATACTGGATGGACAGGTGATACTGGTTCTACGGGAGATACAGGTATGACGGGAGATACAGGTCCTACTGGATGGACTGGAGATACTGGTTCTACAGGTGATACAGGTATGACAGGTGATACAGGTCCTACTGGATGGACAGGAGATACAGGTCCTACGGGAGATACAGGTATGACGGGAGATACAGGTCCTACGGGATGGACTGGAGATACAGGTCCTACGGGAGATACAGGTATGACGGGAGATACAGGTCCTACGGGATGGACTGGAGATATTGGTTCTACAGGACCACAAGGTATTCCTGGTACTGCAACTAATACCGGTGCAACTGGATATACAGGTCCTACCGGATGGACAGGTGATACAGGTCCTACGGGTGATACAGGTATGACTGGAGATACAGGTATAACGGGAGATACAGGTCCTACGGGATGGACTGGTGATACTGGTCCTACAGGTGATACAGGTATGACAGGTGATACTGGTGATACAGGCCCTACAGGACCACAAGGTATTCCTGGTACTGCAACTAATACCGGTGCAACTGGATATACTGGTCATACTGGTCATACTGGTAATACTGGACCTACTGGTGATACCGGTATGACAGGTCCAACAGGAAATACGGGTGATACTGGTTCTACTGGTCCTACTGGTCCTACTGGTGATACCGGTATGACAGGTCCAACAGGAAATACGGGTGATACTGGTTCAACTGGTCCTACTGGTGATACCGGAATGACTGGTGATACTGGTTCCACAGGTTATACTGGTTCCACAGGTTATACTGGAATGACTGGTCCTACAGGTTATGCTGGTCAATTAGTATCTATTGCTTTACCATATGTAACATCTGCACCAACTACAGCTTATACACTTACTGAATTTTCATTTACTTATTCAGGATGTACAATTGATCCTACAGGTTTTACAAAAACATCAAATGACAATTATGGTAATGTGGTTACATCGAGTGAAAGCTATCCTAATGCATATTTCTCTTTTACTGCATCAATGACTTTAAACGGTAGTTATTTCCAAAATGTTGGTTTAGTTATTGATACTGATAACCCATTTGTTAATGGTAATGATGCAACTATAAATACTGGTTCTAATTTCTTTGGTTTCTTATTCCACGGAGCTATTGGAGCAGTATATGTAACTGAAAATGGAGGCGCTGTTCATAGTCTAGGTACATATGCTAATGGTGATACATACACTGTTGTTATTACCCAAAATGACTTTAATCTATATTATAAAAATTCAGTTTTAATGTGGGCTAGTACCGCATCTAAATCTGCAGGTAATTACAAGATTGCAGCAACAGCTTATAAACTAAATGATCAAATATCTAATGTTGTATTCGGACCTTATTCATATCAAGGCTCAACCGGACCAACTGGCTATACCGGTCCTACAGGAAGTACTGGTGATACAGGAATGACTGGTGATACAGGAATGACTGGTGATACAGGAATGACTGGTGATACAGGAATGACTGGTGATACAGGAATGACTGGTGATAGAGGAATGACGGGTGATACAGGAATGACTGGTGATACAGGAATGACTGGTGATACAGGAATGACGGGTGATACCGGAATGACTGGTGATACAGGAATGACTGGTGATACAGGAATGACGGGTGATACAGGAATGACGGGTGATACCGGAATGACGGGGCCTACTGGTGCTATAGGTATTATAGGTGCTGGTACTTATTCATTAAAAATTAATTCTGGTAGTGCTGTATTTAATACTGCATCTAATATTACAGTTTCACCATCAACTAGTATATCATCAAATGAGAGTTATGGAAAGCAAACTAATGGTCTTTATTTCCAATCAACATTACCTGCACCATCAGGTACATCTTATCCTGCCAATTCTATTTATATAGGATTTACTAATTATTACTATATTTTATTTGAAAGCAGTGGAATTAATTATATTATTGCATTTGCAACTGGTCCTAATAATTTAATATCTAGTCAAGCAGCTTATAATGTGGGTGATAATGCATCAATGTATTTTGATGGTGTCAATATTAATTTCTTATTAAACGGAACACCATTTTCTACACCGTATAAATATATTACAGATTCTAATTATTCTAATCAAGAAACATTAATTATTACTACACCTGCAGCATTATCAACTGATATAACATTTAGTAATTTATTATGCTATGCCACTGCTATTATTGGACCTACAGGTATGACAGGTTCTACTGGTATAACTGGTTCTACTGGTGATACTGGTATGACGGGTGATACCGGAAGTACTGGTCCTACAGGTAATTTTGTAGTAGATGGTCCCACCGGTGCAGTATTATTCTATGATGGAAATACTGTTACTGGAACAACTGGAATGATTTATAATGTAACAGGAGCTACTGGTCCATCAATGGTTCTCACTGGTGATTTATTACCATCTGCAGATTTAATATATAATCTCGGTTCGACTGGTTCTAGATGGAATGATATTCATGTTGGTACTGGTAGTATATATATGGGTGATTTGAAATTGAGTGTTTCCGAAAATCATCCAGGATTAACTGGTCCAACACTTATGGTAAGTGGTAACATTCTACCAACACAAGACAATACATTTTCTATAGGTTCTGCTAATGCTAGAGTAAAGAGTCTTACTATGGGTCCTGGAACAATTTTCATAGGTCCCACTGGTTCAATTGGTAATGATCCTAATGGTATTATCTATACAGTATTTGGTTTTGCTGCACCAACTATTGTATTAGGGGCAACAATTCCTGGTGTGACTGGTACAGTAGGTGGGGGTGTTCGTATGACATTAGCAAGTGAAACTGGACCAATTCAATATCAACAATTAGATAATAATGGATCGCCAACTGGAACATTATTTTCAATTAAAACTGTTGATTCTACTGGTCCTACAGGATCTACTGGTCCAGCTGGTCCTACAGGTATGACTGGAAATACTGGTGCTACTGGTAATATTGGTTCTACTGGTCCCACTGGTGCTATTGGTGCTACCGGAGATATGGGTCCTGGTATTTTAATAGGTAATTCTGCACCTGATTCAGGAACAGGAACATTTGGACAATTATTTTATAATCGAAGTAGCAACATTCTTTATGGTCCTAAATTGAATGCAGGTATAAAAATTAATTCACCATATAATAATACAAATTTTGCATATTATATAACTGATGATGATGAAAATGATACTAATATTTATGAAATTACTAATGGTGCACCATATCCATCACCTAGTCAATATTTAAAAGTAGCATTTCTTTCTGGTTCTCCAGGAACATTAGAAGTAATTACTACTAATGGTACTGTAAGTGATCCAACCTTTGGACAATCATATCCTTTCGTAAATTATATTCTATTAAATAACAATTCTACGTATGGTAGTATCCAGGTTAAATTTAATAATGTCACTGTTTTAGATATAGAATACTCTGGTAGTGGTAATACATGGCCTATATCTTCGGGAACAGGCCCAACAGGTAATACTGGTGCTACTGGTTCAGCTGGTCCTACAGGTATGACTGGAAATACTGGTGCTACTGGTTTTACTGGAAATACTGGACATACTGGAGCAGCATCTGTAGTTACAGGTCCTACTGGTTCTACTGGCTCAACTGGTAATACTGGTCCTACCGGAGCTGCATCAGTTGTAACTGGTCCTACAGGTGTGCAAGGTACACCAGGTACATCTGGTGGTTTAACATTATATTTAGATACTGCCGGTGGTGCATATGTTGCTACTCCAATTTCAGGTACTATGTTAATAACACCAAACTTAGGTACACAAACCACTATTACACATACTGCAACAAATAGTACAATATTAATAGCATCATTCTTATCAGCAGTGGATGCATTACCTTCAACAATTATAAATGCTGGTTTCTGGGATGTTAATATTAATGGATTTGCAAGTTCAGGGGTATCATTTTATGCATCATTATATTCCGTCGATGCGGATGGTACATCAAATAAAACATTGATTTCTGCAGGTACAAGTGCATCGGCGTCTACCATTTCACAAGTTCAAAATATTAATATATACACATTATATGTACCAATTACAAATCTAGCGGATTCAACAAAACGTTTAATAATAGATGTATATGTAGTTTCCGTTGGAAATAATAAAAATGTTACTCTAGAATTCCGTGATAATACTGTTGCACATGTTCACACTACATTTACTGTAGCTGGTCCTACAGGTTTTACTGGACCAATTGGTCCTACTGGTCCCACTGGACCCGCTGCATCAGATGCATTAGCGTGGTCAACATATACTCCCGCATGGACGGCATCAATTACAAATCCAGTAATTGGTAATGGAACAATTACTGGTAGATATAAACAAATAGGCAAAACAACATTTTTATATGTTAAAATTGCTATGGGTACCACTACAACTTACGGAGATGGTAATTGGCGTATTTCATTACCAGTTAATGCCTATGATACTAGTTCAGCTATAATTCCAACAACATTTCTAGATAATAATACTGCATGGTATCAGGGATTATCATATACTGAATATGATGGTAATACTTCGTATGTTGTTCCTGTTTGGGATAAAGGTTTTACTGGTAGTGCAGCAGTATCTGCCACAATTCCTCATTCATGGGGTCAAACTGATTCTCTAGCATTAAATGGTAGTTATGAATCAGTATAATCTTATTATCATTAAATTATTATTAATAAAAATATTAATATTGTCTATTTTTTCATTTTTGTCAAATATTAAAAAAATTAAAAAACAATCAATAAAATATTAAAAATAAATTCAATATTCATGCAATAACACATCCAATTCCAATAGCAATTAATAAAATACCGATTAATTGTAAAGCACACATTGATTCTCCTAATAATAAATATGCTATTACTACACTAAATAATGGTGCTGTGTATGCAAGTGATGTTATATAAACTTCATTAACAGAAACTAGATAATGAAATATTAAATTTGATAAAAATAATCCTGCTAGAGCTGACAACATCATAAAAAATGATGTTGTCAATGTTATATTATTTTTGATATCTTGTAATATTGTTTTCCTTTGATAAAACATTAGCATTCCTATGAAACATATGTAAAATATACCACTAATAACAATTATACTTGTAAAATGCAATGTTTTACTACAATATCGCATAAGAACAGGACTAATTCCCCATAATAACGCAACACACAGTGCAAGACTTATACTTTTTAAATTAAGCATTACAGTATATGTATATATATTTATTTTGATAAAAATCTTTGTAAAAATTAATTGATAATCAAAATAAAATATACTGCAAAATGTTTGATAATCCAAAGATGAGTGTAAATGTTTGGCATATAACAGAGCCATATTTTGCAATGATAAAAATAGAAAAATTAGCAGAAAAATTTGGTGATAACTATCCACAATATATTCAATTAGAAGGTGGAACAGGTATAAATTATTTATTTTGTGTAGATACAAAAATAGATGTAAAAGGCATTTGTGATCTATATAAATATGAAATATATGAAGAACCTTATGAAATGGAAATAGACCTAGAACTCTATAACAATAATTATAAAATATATCCAGATTATTCTAGCAATGGTGAATGTTTCAGATTACTCCCTAAATAAATTCAAAATAAATCCACCCCTAAACAAAAAAAACAAAATTTTAATATCTAGATAATTATGTATCTAGATAATTATGTATCTACATTGCAGGTTTTTGTGATATTTGGTTAAGATTAAGAAATGCAAAGAATTTTTTGAGTTCATCAGACATTGATATATTGCCTATTATTTTTATTGCCATCAGTTTAATTACATTATCAAAAGGAATATTTCCATTTGTATGAAAAAAGTATATCCAGATAGCGAGACCAATTTCAATATAATCTTGTTTATAGGTGGATATGAGTAATGGTGTGTTGGTGAGGTAAGCATTCATAATTACTTCGTTAAGTTTTTTAAGTATAGCTAATAGTTTAGCAAATTCGTTTTTTTCCATTTCTATTTTAATTTCATTAATGTATTGTTTAGATTTATGCCAGAAGTCTAATTTTTCATCTAACTCTAGAATAGTTTTAATTCCTAAATACTCATTTTGCCTACGCAATTCAATGTTATAATCTTGTAATGATAATATTGTGTTCGGATTATTATAAATCCAATATACATTTGGAAGCATATTTATAATTACAGGCATTCTAGATAACCTATTCTAGATAACTTATTATTCTAGATAACTTATTTTTTTATAAGTAAATAAAAATCATAAAACAACGAAATAGATATTATATCAATCATATTTTCTTTTATATGTTGTTTGCAATATAATCCAGTTTTCTCGGTAGGTAGATTGTATGATGGGCTTAGCGTACAATTTTCGTGTATACAATGTGTTGGCATTTTTACACCTTTGCACATTTAAAACGCCGATTTTATACGATGTTTTAAAACAAAAGTTTAGCATTGAAGCTAGTAAAAACAACTTATCTACTGTCTTTTACCATAGGTTGCTTGATAACCTAATGACAGTATAATGGTTTTTTACATTTTTATTATTCTATATTCATGGTATTTCATAAATTATTATTAATGATATACTAACGATAGCCTATTAAGTTTTCTAAACTCCTATCATTATTACATCTAGTATAAATTTATAAATGTTTTTATCTTAATTACTACATCAGTAACCTATAATACCTATAACAATAAGTTTAAGATAGACTGCACATCGTTAAATATGCAAGGTAATACTAATATAAAACTAAGACATTTATAAATTTATTTAGAATATAGTATAATATTATTAACATATCAATAGATATGGAAGACATATAAAATGCTAAATTATATCTTACTTATATAAAAGTAAATATGTTTAAGTTGTTTTAATTAACAATATAAAAAATTTAAAATAATCGGATGGCATCTAAAGATACCATACTTTTAAACCTTTCGGCGTTTTAAATGTGCAAAGGTGTAATATGTTTATAGGTGTATTTAATATGTTTATTAGTGTATTTAGTAAATAATATGTTTTTAAATTAAAAATAATAAATTATTAAAAATATAATATAAATTCTTTTATTTTTTTTTGTTTTTTTTTTTTTTTATATCGAAAACTGCGCTCACATTACACAACAGTCCGTAGGGGGGGGACCCGGCATCAGCCCCCAGTCGATGTTTGCATTAACATATTGTGAAACATTAAACTTACTACAATCAACATTAGATAGCGTAGTAACTTCAAACCGGTCTTTTTTCTTAATATTTCCGCCCCTTTGCATATGTTTATTATTTTTCTTTGTCTTTTTACTTGATTTTGAATGAATAATTTGCTTTAAATGAATTGATTTTTTTTTTGCCTTTTTTTGATGTTTCTTTCTAGCATCATAATTTTTACTATTACCACCTAGTTTATCCTTTTTATCTAACTTAAATTCTCTAATCATTATGAATTATTATAGATTATTATAGGTTATTAGAGATTATTATGAATTATTATGAATTATAAAAGAATAACAATTCCTAGAATACTGACTGTACCGCCTTTAAATTCTTTATATTTGTATTAGATTTAATTAATTTTAAAATAAACAATTAACTAATATATTAAAATTGAAATTAGTTTGTACTAATAATATTCATAAATTAAATATATTTGAATAAACATTGTTAAAGTTTTCTTAGGTAATTATGGATATTAGTATGCAAAATAATTTTAATTTTTCGCAATTGTTATTAGAAATATCAGTGGAAAAGAAAAAACAAAGAAATAAAGTTGTTAGTAAAGAACGTAATGAAAAAGAATATAACGATATCACTGATGCATTAATTGATATTAACTGCAAAGATTGCAATTCACTTCATATTAAAGAAATAGATGGTTTCTATACGTGTTTAGATTGTGGATTACGTAATGAAAATGTTATTGATTGTGGTCAAGATTGGCGTTTCTATGGTAATGATGATAATAAGGGAAATGATCCTGCGCGTTGTGATATTCCAACTAATGAGTTATTACCTAAGGCTAGTATGGGATCTTTCGTAGGCTATAGTGGAAAAGAAACCGCCACATCAAAACGTATTCGCAATATGAATCACTGGTACGCAATGCCATATAAAGAATCCACTCTGTTGGAAACATTTAATAATATAACTATTATGGCGCAAAATTCAGGAATTAATCAGTGTGTTATAGAAGAAGCAAAGTATATGTATAAGAAAGTATCAGAAGTCAAGTCTTCTAGAAGAACTAAAAAAGAAGGTATGAAAGCCGGTAGTATTTCTTTAGCCTGTAAATTAAAAGGTGTACCACGCAATTGTAATGAAATCGCGAAAATATGTCATATGAAAAACAATAAAACATTGCGAAAAAGTATTAAAACATTCGAAGAAATTTGGAATAATATCGAAATGCGGGAAAAAGGCATAATTAACAATCTCGATTTTAAAGACAAAGACAATGATGATGATAGTGATAATTCTGATAACTCTGATAATGATGACTCTCAAATTGAACCAAATTATATTAATACAAATAAACTAGATAACAATGATTACACACAACCATATGAAAATGAATATCAATTCCAAAAAGAAAATATTAATCCATATAATGCAAATCAATATAATGCAAATTCTAATAATAATGTTATTGATAATAACGATAACAATAAATATAATAACCATAATAACAATAATAACTATAACGATAAAGATAACGATAACGATAACGATAACGATAATAACGATAATAACGATAATAACGATAATAACGATAAATGTAACAATAAAGGTAATGATAGTGATGATGAAACAAAGAATTTAAGTGAATATATTACAAAATTACATAGATATACATCACAATTGGGATTGGATGATAAGATATTTCAGGCGTGTAAGTCAATGTTTATTCACGTTGAGAATAAGAATTATTTGGATAAACATAATCCGTTATCTAGAATAGCGTCGGTTGTGTTTTATGCTAATGAGAAATTTAGATTGAATATTAATAAACATCAAATTATTCAGATATGTGAAGTTTCAGATGTTACTATTAATAAATGTTTCCAGAAATTAATGAAATATTCTAAGGAGCTAAATAATTTAATTTGCAATTAGAATTTTTCATTAATTTTGGTTTATAATTTTTTTATATTTTTGCATCCTCGTTTGTTTTATAGTTTTATAATTCTAATTAAATTGTAGTAATAATTTATTAGTTTAATATCTAACATAATGGATTTAAATAATATTAGTTCAAACTTATTATTAATAGGTTTTGCATTAGTAAGTTTATGTTGTTTATATCTACTATATTCCAATTTTACTAAAGTTAGAGAGATTGAAGAACTAAAGCGCAAGGTTGAAGATTTAAAGAAAATATTTTTTAATCAACAACAACATAATGACGAAACATATGCTAGAATGATTACTATGATCCAATCTGGACTACAACATCCTCATACTCAAGAACAATTTGAAGCACTTATGCACAATACTACACAACTAAAACAATCTCCGGAAATGAATAATTCTGTTAATCAAGTAGGTATTGATGAGAATAATATTCTTGCAAATGAAATGATGGCAGAAATTGGTAATACTACACAAAAAGTTAAAGTTATTACTATAGATCCAAATGCTAATTCAAATGTTCTAGATAATGTAGATAATGTAATAATCAACAAAGAAGGTGCAGATGATTCTATTGCCACTGACAAAAAAGAAATTATTCTAGATTTACACGATTTAGATAATGTAGAACCAACAAATAATAATAATCTAGATGATTTAAATGATTTAAATGATTTAAATGATTTAAATGAATTAGAAACAGAATTACTTGATAATATTCTAGATGATAATAATGATGATGAATATGATCAATCTTTAAATAATCTTAATACTAGCAAACCAAATATTTTTGATATAAATAACATTGATGATACTATTGATGCTACAATTGATGATATTGCATCAATTACAACAGATCCTATTGTAGATTTAGATGATGTTATTGGTAATAACTCAAATAATAATTTTAATATTGATGAAATAGATAATCTAGAAGATATACATAATCTAGAAGATATAGATAATCTAGATGATTTAGATGATATAGATAATTTAGATAGTTTGGATAATATTAAAAAGATTGATATTACTGTAGATACCACAACTACAGATTTACAATCAAATGAAATCAATACTAAACAAGAAGATTTAGATTTAAACGAATTATTAAACGGCAAATCAGATAAAAAAGATAAGAGTAATAAAACTAATAAATTTGATAACAATGAACAAATTGATAATGATAATATAAAAAAGATTGAAATTACAGATGATAGTAAAACAAATTTACATAATATGTCTATTAAACAACTAAAAGATTTAGCAAAATCATATAAATTAAAAACTACTGGTACTAAAAGTGAATTAATTGCTGCAATTTCTAAAGTAATGGTTTCATCTTAGATTATTAGATTATTAGATTATTAGATTATTAGATTATGGTAATTCTTTAACAATATATTCTATATATTCTTCCTGATATTTGGCTTGTTC
>Ga0255098_1000104_pt1 | contig 26933 bp, 25 predicted proteins | sample Colum_Atlam_RepC_2_FD_188440 | JGI IMG/M metagenome (GOLD analysis project Ga0255098, IMG submission 188440) | Freshwater microbial communities from Columbia River, Oregon, United States - Colum_Atlam_RepC_8d | ecosystem: Environmental > Aquatic > Freshwater > River | place: USA: Oregon... | reverse complement strand
GTTTTTTAAGTTGAACAAAAACTTAGTAAATTCTTAATCAACTAAGTAAACCTAAATAAGAACTTGTCAAGTTCTTAAAAGCATAAATAAAGAAGCTTATTCAAGATTACTCGAACGAAATTTCAAACGTAACTTATCATAGATTGGGAACATATGCTTTTCATAGAGCTCACAGTATTCTTTTGTTTTTGTCTCCAATTCTTCTCCTTCGAACTCTTTCGTCATGCTAATTTTTATATTGGTAAATCCTAATTTTTGTTCTACTTTTGTTACGATTGAATGACATGAAACGCAAAGTAATTGGCATTTCTTGACCTCATTCAAGACAACAATAAGGTCTTCACCATTATAAATGAGTGTTCCAACACTATCCAATTTATTAAACATATTCAGATGGTCATAGTTAAATTGTGTTTTATATGTTTTCTCTTTATTGCAAAACCCGCAATGGGTCATTTTATTTTCTATACAAAACTTATTTACTTGTCTCCACAATTCACTAATCTCGGCCTCGTGATGGTAGCATTCATCGCATTCCTTTTTTCCTTTCCACTTGTTCAAATAATTATACTGAAACTTATTGCATACTTCACATTGTTTTTTGGTATCATCCAGCAGTTTATCCATGAATTCATCCGTGAGTTTGCTCAATTGTTGCTTTAATTTTTTATCCAATGGACATAATTCAATATATTTATTTTTGCAGCTTGAAATTGATGTGCCCATATGTTCAGAAACTTCTTCCCAGACGATATCGGTGTATTTTTCGATACACTTAATCAGTTTATCTTCTGTCTCTTTATTCCAGAAAGGAATAAACAATGGGCAATCTTTTGATGCTCGCGTATGTCCGTTTACCTTGCATGAAGAACATGTTGCGGTTTTGCGGGACATTTTCATAAACTATAAAAATTATTATTAAATCAATTTTTGTTAGGTTATTAATTTAAAAAATCAATAACCTAATAAGAACTTAAACAAATCTTATAACATACAATAACATGCTTTCCACCACGAACGAAAAAATTGTTACCTTCTATAAAAATCATCCCTCTATTTCATTTGAACAATCAAACCTTCTTTTAATTGAGCTATTGGAGAAAATGACAATTGAGAATGTAACGTCTAGCATGGTGTCTCAAATGACAGACCGTTTAAAAACAATGGAAGACCATATTCAGAGACAAGAAGGAACCTTGTCTCTCAAGCTGATGGAAATGAAAGATAAATACATGGAGGATATTAAGATGGTTCTTTCGAATAATGTTTCTGAGAGGATGACTCCACTTCTTCAGAATTACAATCAACAGCTTTTAGACAAGACTACAATTTTATTGCAAACTCTTCCTGATAAGATAAGAGAACTTCAAACGTTTATAGAGGCGAACAAAACAAACCCCGCTATAGATTTGGACCAGATAGAAAAGCGCTTTGAACAAACTCAACGAGACATCGACAATGGATTCAAGCAAATTACAGATATTTCTACTAAAAATCAACAGAGTGTAACAGACCTTCTTGGGAAGATGACTAATTCTACTCATAAAGGAAAGATTTCAGAGAATTTAATTTTTACTGTTTTAGATACTTTGTTTTCATCTGCCGATATAGCTTCTGTTGGAAATATAAAAGAAACCGGTGATTTTATTGTAGATAGAAGGAATAAACCCAAGGTTCTGGTTGAAAACAAGGATTACGCTAGGTCTGTCCCAACTGAAGAGGTCAACAAATTTATACGAGATATTGAAGTGCAAGGTTGTTGTGGTCTTTTTATTTCGAACTCGGGTATCTGTGGGAAAGAACCATTTGAGGTTCAAGTACACAATGGTCATGTATTGGTCTATATCCAATTTTGTAATTACGATTTGGATAAAGTAAAAACTGGATTTGATATTATCGACCACTTCAAAGAAATGCTTGATAAATTAGATGAAGGTATGGAGTCTGATACAATTAGTAAAGATGTCATCAAAGAAATCAATGATGAATATAAGGTTTGGATATCGAACCGCACAAGCATGTTGAAGAACATTAAAGATTTTCATGATACAATGAAAAAACAATTAGATAGTATGAGTATTCCAAGTTTGGAAAAATATATGTCTACCCGTTTTACACCGCTTAGTGCAATGTTGACATGTGAACATTGTGGCTTCAACTGTAAAAATAAACAGTCATTGTCCGCTCATCAACGTGGATGTCCTAAGCTCAAGAAATAAATAAGATTAAAACTAAGATACATATTTCGTTGTTAATGTATTAAAATACTTATGCTTAATCTTACCACTGTTCCAACGCATCAAGGTCATCTAATCTCTTGATTAACTCATCTGGATGGTATTTTTTCATGGCCAATGTCTCTCGCGCCCGCCACATCCAAGCCAACATTCGGGATTTTGTTTTTATCAAATAATAGGTTTGATTAAAACGTTTTTCTATAGCACGAATCATGTCAAACGATAATTTTATAAGGTTAGGTTCCACAATATGTGTTTCCATTTGCAACACAGATTTCATCTTTGTATACAACGGTGTTCCATAGAGATATATTTCTTGTTGAATCGTGAAATCAAAACCTTTATCAATCTGTGTAAATCTCAAATCGATATGTTTAATTCCTCTAGGTATTACTGGAGCCGAGACAAATGGATTGTGCGATAATACAACACGTGTAAGGGTATCTATTAAATGGATAGAAGATAGGTTATTGTAACTACAATTAATTTCCTTTAGAAATCGAGGTATGGTCAACTTGGATAATCTGTTACTTGAACATCTTAACTGTTCCAACGTATCAGGCAGGACTAGTTGTTCGAACCTATTTTTACTACAATCTAATTGTTTTAACTCAGATGGAATTTGTAGTCTCTGTAATTCATTTTCGGAACAATCCAAATCTTCTAATTGGGAGGGTAATTTTAAACTTGTTAAATGATTATTACTACAAATCAACTCCTTTAAGTTTTTATATAGTCTTGGTAATTTTTTCAATCGATTAAAGGAACAACACAGTTTCACTAACGTTTTCGGCAACGGTCGTATTGTCTCAAAATAATTTGCACGAATACTAAGAGTAGTCAGTGCGGGAAGCTTTGGAAGTTGAGTCAATCGATTATGATGACACCTTAAGACGCGCAGTGTCTCGGGCAACTCTGGCAGCCGAGACAAATTGTTGTAGCCACAGTTTAACTCGATAAGCGTTGTGGGTAAACATGGCAATTGATAAAGACGTTTCACTTCGACGTTCATGACAGCGACCTCTTCATCCGTATCGTCCATGTTACTTATAGGAACGGGTGTTTAATTTTGTTCCATTTTTCCGAACAGTAAAAATACTTAGGATTACCACTCTTCGATTGCTTCAAACCCATGTTCTAATCTCTTGAATAACTCATCTGGATGGTATTTTTTCATGGCCAATGTCTCGCGCGCCCTCCACATCCAAGCCAACAATCGAGCTTTGGCTTTCATGGAATAATACATATGTTTAAACTTGGTCTCCATCGTTTTGACCATTTGAAACGCGACTTTGATAATCAAAGGGTCAGTGACAGGCCGTTCCATTTCTATCACGGCATTTACCTTCGTATACAATGGAGTGCCCTGTATAAAGAGTTCCCGACTTTTCAGAATTCGTTCGGTTATCTCAAAACATTTTTCCACGTTTGTAAATCGTAAATCGACATATCGTAGATGTCTCGGAAATATCGGCACCGAGACAATTGGATTATGGGATAACATCACAGATACAAGCTGTTCATTGAGGTTCAATTCGGTGATTTTGTTATAGGCACAGTTTAACTCTTCCAAGGAGTCAGGAAGAGTTAAATTTTTCAATTGGTTATGATGACAGATGAGTTTTTTTAAACCACTCGATAGATGAATTAGATTAATTTGATTGGTGGAACAGTCTAAGTCGCGCAACGTATCTGGAACAGTCAAGGTAGTCACCTTGTTGCGATGACAGTTTAACCTTTTTAACCCGTATGGCACAACGAGTGTTTGAATTTGATTGGTCTCACAATTCACTTCTTTCAAGTTTGCAGATAATTCTAATTCAGTCAATTGATTATACCCACACGATAGATACACGAGAGAAGAGGGTAATCCGCGAAGGGTCTTGAAATCGTTGACGTGAATTTCAAGGTCTATCAATTCAGGCAACTTGGGTAGATGAGTCAATTCATTACTCCCGCAGTGTAATATGCGCAGTGATTCAGGTAACTCTGGGAGCCGAGTCAATCGATTACTCGCACATTTCAATATACGCAGTGTCTTGGGTAACGCCGGCAGATGAGACAACTTGTTAAAGCAACAATATATCTCAATCAGGTTTCCCGGTAAAGGCATTAAATCGTATAGACCGCACATGTCGGCCTTCAACAACGTGTTCTGAGATTCCATTTTATGGTCATGACAAGTAATTTAATGTGGTTCGATTTTTCATGATATAATTATATTTTTGGATACGTACAATCTAAAATATAATGGTCCTTTCTTCCACACCGAAAACAACGTCCATCTTTTACAAATTGTTTCGTATGGTCTTTGGTCAATTTATGTTTATGTTTCTCTTTTGTTGAATTACAATATTTTTTATGATATTCGCCATCCATAAGTTTTCGGTTACATTTTGTGCAAAACCACCAGTTATCTGGTTCTTCATCGTCTCTTTTACAAATAGCATCAAGACTTAGAACGTCCATTTCTTTATTTCTATTATTTAATAAAAAGATTTCAATTTTAATCCTCACAATCACTTACATCTGTAATATTACAACCACTTACATTTAAAGTATTGACTTTTCCTAACATACTTACATCCGTAATATTTTTACAACCATTTAAATTTAATGATGTTACATTCCCTAACGCACTAACATCCGTAATATTATCACATAAACTTAAATTTAAAGTATGGACGTTTCCTAATGCACTTACATCGGTAATATTACAACCACTTAAATTTAAATCATGAACATTTCCTAACATACTTACATCTGTAATATTTTTACAACAATTTAAATCTAATGATGTGACATTCCCTAACGCACTAACATCCGTAATATTATTACAACCACCTAAATTTAAAGTATGGACGTTTCCCAGCGCACTTACATCGGTAATATTACAACTACATAAAACTAAAGTATGGACGTTTCCTAATGCACTTACATCTGTAATATTTTTACAACAATCTAAATGTAATGATGTTACATTCCCTAACGCACTAACATCTGTAATATTTTTACACCAACCTAAATCTAAAGTATGGACGTTTCCTAATGCACTTACATCTACAATATTACACCAAAATAAATTTAAATCATGAACATTTCCTAATGTGCTAACATCTGTAATATTATCACAATAACTTAAATTTAAATCATAAACATTTCCTAATGCACTTACATCTGTAATATTATCACAACCACTTAAATTCAAAGTATGAACATTTTCTAGCGCACTTACATCGGTAATATTATCACAATGACTTAAATTTAAATCATAAACATTTCCCAATGCACTTACATCGGTAATATTATCACAATTATTTAAATTCAAAGTATGAACATTTCCTAGCGCACTTACATCGGTAATATCATTTTCACTTAAATTTAAAGTATGGACTTTTCCCAGCGCACTTACATCTGTAATATTTTTACAATGACTTAAATTTAATGATGTGACATTCCCTAAGGCACTTACATCCGTAATATTACATAAACTTAAATCTAAAGTATGGACGTTTCCTAATGCACTTACATCGGTAATATCACAATCACTTAAATTTAAATATAATTGTTTATACGGATTACATATTTTATTTAAAACTCTATTTCTAAATAAAACATCATCATAATACAACAATGAATACTCTTTAGTTAATTTGTAAGTAATGTATGTTTTTAATGTTGATAAAAACGTACACGTATCACATAAATTTCTTAAATCTGTATATTCATTAATAACTCGGAATAGATCTGGATTTATAAATAGGTCAATCATTATTAGTTATAAAAGTTTTACTTTTATATAAAATTGAATATAAATGTATTCATTGTAATCAGTAAACATGAAGCCCATCTTTATTCCGCACCCAGAGACCGATTGGGTCGAAGTGTCAATTCACGCAGAGGTGATTTACTTAGAATCACATCTGGATAAAGTTGATTGGGAAGAACTCTCAAGAAACCCAAATGCGATTCCTTTGTTGGAACAAAACATGGACGAGATTGATTGGCTTTGGATCCTTCACAATCCCAATATATATCCTTTCTTGAAAAAACACTGGGTCCATGCACAAGATAAAATCAATTGGAATGTCTTGTCTCGAACTCCAGAAGCGATACCCTTCTTGAAGGAACATTTGGATAAAATAAATTGGTATTCTTTGTGTCAAATGCCAGATGCCATTTCACTGATTGAACAACATCCAGACAAGATTGATTGGGTAGCGTTATCATGTAACTCTGCCGCCATAGACCTCTTGACCCAAAACCAAGACAAAATAAATTGGCGCACGTTGTGTCAGAATAAAAATCCAAGAGTCATACCTCTCTTGGAATCACGCATTTCCGAAATATTCTCATACAATTTAAGTGTAACCGCTTTGGACCAAAACATCTGTTGGTATCAGTTAAGTATAAATCCAATCGCGTTGCCTCTCTTTGAAAAATACCCTGGCAACATACATTGGAATAACGCATGTAGGAATCCAGCCCTAGTGCCTCTCTTTGAAAAAAACTTGCATCATGTGATATGGCACTATTTATGTATCTATATCAACGATATGTCCTTCCTGGAAAAACACATAGACAAACTTAACGCCGAATGCTGGAGTGAGTTGTCCAAACGTGCGGTCGCGGTTCCTCTTCTGGAAAAATATCCAGAACATATTGATTGGGTCCGTTTGTCTCTTAATGCCGGAGCCATTCATTTACTTGAACAATACCCCGAGAAGATAGATTGGGGCTTCTTGTCCGCCAATCGAAATGGGAGTCATCTATTGTTTCGCTTGGACCATGCGCGGATGCGCGAAAAGAACGAAGCTTTTAAAGAAGAACTCATGGCCTACGTGTTTGAGCCAGACCGACTCATGCGTCTGTCTGACAAGTATTCGGTGGACTTTCGAGACTATCTTCAGATGTATTGAAATTGAATTCTTTTTTATGGATTGGAAGAGGTAAATCATGAAGCCTGTCTTCATTCCCGACCCGCGTATAAGATGGGATTGGCTGTCTTCCCATGCCGAAGTGATGTACCTAGAACAACATCTGGACAAAGTCGATTGGTATACGATTGCTAAAAATCCAAACGCGATGCATCTGATCGTAGAACATTTTGAAGAACATTTGGACCATTTTGACTGGTATTATTTGGTACGTCATCCAAGTATCCTGTCTATCTTAAATAAACCCCATTGGGTTCGACTATGTGAGCATAACATCAAGGGATATTATTTAAGCGGGAATCCAAATGCGGTTTCCTTTCTCGAACAGAATCCCGACAAGATTGAATGGTTTAGTTTATCTAGAAATTCAAATGCGGTTTCTCTTCTCGAACAGAATCCCGACAAGATTGATTGGACTGGTCTATCTAGAAATTCAAATGCGGTTTCTCTTCTCGAAAAGAATCCCGACAAGATTGACTGGTTTAATTTATCTAGAAATCCAAATGCGGGTAGTCTTATCAAACAGTACTCTGACAAGATAGATCTTTCAGAGTTGTGCTCGAACCCTTGTCAAGAAGCAATTGCTCTTTTGAGTAAAAACATATACTCTGATGCTATTTTATGGAATGAGTTAAGCGGGAACCCAAACGCAGTATCCCTCTTGGAACAACGCCCCGACAAGATTGATTGGGAAGAAGCGTCCAGTAATTTAAGTATAAGTATTCTACCTTTACTGGAAAAGCATCTCGATGAAGTATACTGGGATGTGGTTTGCTCTAACGGAGAAGATACGACGCAAGAGGCCATTGACTTTTTGGAAAAACATGTGGACTATATGGATTACGGTTGTTGGTATAGGTTGTCTGCTCTCCCGATTGCGGTTCCCCTCTTGGAAAAATATCCAGAACACATCCATTGGGCCCGTTTGTCTCGTAATGCCGGCGCCATTCATTTACTCGAACAACACCCCGACAAGATAGATTGGGACTTCTTGTCCTTCAATAAAAATGCCATGCATCTGTTGTTTCGAGTGGACTATCCACAGATGAGACAAGACAACGAAGCTTTTAAACACGAACTCATGGCCTATGTGTTTGACCCAGACCGACTCATGCGTCTCTCTGACAAGTATTCGGTGGACTTTCGAACCTATCTATCCCTGTATTCTTAAACTCTTATAAAAATTCTAACCTTTTTTTTATCCTATCTTATACATGGTAAAATGTTACGAGGGTCCTCTAACAGGTAATATAAAATGTATTGTCATCTCTATTTTTTGTGCTTTATTTTATTGGTATATGCCCGCTAAAAATAAATGGGTTCTTGTAGGAATATTGTATTTTACCTATTTGGCAATCGCTTGGTATGACGAATATTTATGTAGCAGAACATTGACGCCTTCTTATTTACGTCACTTTTATGAATGGGCTAAACCGGCTAATTCCATGCAGTCCATTCAATACAAAAATCTATGCCCGAAACAGGCCCGTGAAATACGTATGGTTGATATTACTATTTTATTAATATTGATTGCTTCGGTTCCGTATTTTTTGAAGTGGAACCCGAAATAGGTTATCTTCCGTATTAAAATTGAATAGTTTTTTATGAATTTAAACAGGTAAACATGAAGCCCCTCTTCATTCCCGACCTGCGAATAAAATGGGAATGGCTGTCTACCCATGCAGAGCTGGTGTACCTAGAACAACACCTGGACAAAGTCAATTGGCGCACGATTACTGAAAATCCAAACGCGATGCCTCTTATCGTAGAACATTTCGAAAAGTTGGACCGCTTTGGCTGGTATGATTTGTTAGAACATCCAAGTATCCTGTCTCTCTTGAAGCCTCATTTGCTTCGACTGTGTGAGCATAAACTCGACCCATATGTTTTAAGTGCGAACCCAAATGCGGTGCCTTTTTTGGAAACCCATTTGGAGTATATACATTGGTTTAATTTATCTAGAAATCCAAAGGCGGTGCCTCTTCTCGAACAACATAAGGATAAGATAAATTGGTATGGGTTATCTATCAATCCAAACGCGGTTTCTCTTCTCGAACAACATCCAGACAAAATAAATTGGGATATTGTATCTAGAAATCCAAATGCGGGGCGTCTTATCGAACAATATCCCGACAAGATAAACCTTTCTGAGCTGTGCTCGAATCCTTGTCCAGAAGCCATCACTCTTTTGAGTAAAAACCTGGACTCGAAAGACATAAGTTGGTATGTGTTAAGCTCGAATCCAAACGCATTACCCCTCTTGGAACAACGGCTACACAAGATTGACTGGGAAGAAGCGTCCAGTAATTTAAGTATACCTTTTCTGGAAAAGCATCTCGACAAAGTCGTTTGGGAAGTGTTTTGCTGTAATTGCCAAGATACGAAGCAAGAGGCCATTGACTTTTTGGAAAAACATGTGGACAAGTTGCCGACGCATTGCTGGTATAGGTTGTCGTGTCGGTCGATTGCGATTCCTCTCTTGGAAAAGAACCTAGACAAAATCGCATGGAAACGTTTCTGTATTAATCCAGGGGGCATTCATTTACTCGAACGATACCCCGAGAAAATAGACTGGGACTTCTTATCTTTAAATCCAAACGCGATGCATCTGTTGTTTCGTCTGGACTATTCGCGGATGCGAGAAGACAATGAATCGTTTCGAGAAGAACTCATGTCCCATGTCTTTGACCCAGACCGACTCATGCGTCTGTCCAAGCAGTATGAGGTCGACTTTCGACACTATCTATCCCTGTATTAAAATACTTATCCCAATCGGGCAACTAATTCTTCCAGTTTTTCTTCCAATCGTTCGATTCTTCTTTTCATCTCTATCTTGTCCGCGTTTGCGGTATCTTTCTCCAGATTGTTGTAACGATACAGGACCGCTTCTATTTTATCCCGTAGATGATACTGGGTCTGAATGTCGTTCTCATTAAACCCTTGTCGAATCCGAGACAAATCTTTGACAAAGGTGTTTCGTTTTGGATTTTTATACAGATATTGAATGTAGCTGATAAAGACTTCTTCAAAAAAATCCTCATCTGACATTCGCGTGCGTGCAAGTTCGACAAACCGAGCCTCCATGGATAAAGTAAAGAGGTTGCTTCATATTTGTTTAAAATGGGTATCTCAACTTTATAAAAAAATATATTCTTATAAAGTATAAATGACAAAATCTGCTCAAAGTTCTACTCGAAAAAAATCTGCTAGAAGTTCTGCTAGAAGTTCTGCTAGAAGTTCTGTTAAAATAAGTTCTTCTAAAAGCTCTGCTAGAGGTTCTGCTAGAGCTTCTGCTAGAGCTTCTGAACCTAAATTCTCAATTGATAAACCACCCTTATATCCGGATACACAAATTGCACAACAAGCCGTGTGGTCGACGCCATTTCCTCCGGGACCACCATCAACCTATAAAGAAAGGAATGAAGCATACCATAAGGAACGAAAAAGAAGGCAAATCCGTGCTACTAGAATATACAACCTTTGGGCAAGTAGTAGCACGAAAAAACAGAGTATATCACTTAATAGGGCAATAAAAACTATAGAAGAGGAAAAACCACGGACTAAATGTAATTTGATTAGAGATCGCGTAAAGTTTTTTCAACAAATATATGACCGTAATCCGAATACTACAAATGAAACTAATTTACGTAAAGAACAAAAAAAATTGGATGAATGCAAGGAAGAGGACCAAGAGGAGGAAGATGACGAGGTCTTTTATAACCGAGTGGAACAGCAAGCTGAAATACAAGCAGGTTTAAACGCAAAAATTCCGGATGCTCCTATTCTAAGAGGTGTTAAAATAATCATGACGCTACAAAGACCATCGCAGGCTGACATAGATAGATTTGATGATAGAGATACAATTACTAACGAACCATTGAGACCCGAAACTTCGATGATGTTGTCAGATGGCCATTGTTATAGTGATGATGAGATAATACGCCTTTATGATGCGGCTTATCGCAGTATGGTGGAGATAGAGACGATGGGTGATATAAAGGGAAAGGTTGATCTTGAAACTTTTATACGCAAAGAAAAACCTTATTTTAGAACAGGTATTGGTGTGGGTTGTAATGAGGAGGACGTTCGAATTGCGGCTACGTTGAAAAATTTAAAAAAGATAAAAAACTCTGCCAACGGGTTGACCAGAAGGTCAGCCAAAAATTCGAAAAGGCCAACCAGCCGGTCATCCAGAAGGTAATTTAGTTCAATCCGTGTATGATTATTAAAAGATGAAACACTCGTATTTTAATAACCTAGAATAAGTATATCCAAGTATTTCATATTTTTAGTTGCTTCATATCGGTTTAGGGTAACTAAAATTGATTGTCTTTTAACTTACAATAACAATTGAAAAATGGAACTTCAGTTTGAGAGTTTAACGTGTGACGATATCTTTGACCGCTGCTATCCAAATCTGAATGGGTTCGCGGATGACATTCAGGAATTGTTTGTTCAGGCGCTGTCTTCATTGCTGGATGGCGGGTCGCTCATCAGAAGTAGGAATTCTGATGGGGATGAGATTTTCACCCCGACGGGGAGAGAGATGGATGATATAAACGATTACGTGGACATGTCGAAAGATGCGATTGCGTCCATGCAGCTCCAAAAGAGCATTCTGGGTTCTCTAACAATACAAAAAAGTATATTCAATTCAATCATCTTGTATTGCCAGTATGACAAGTCCAATCAACAGGGGTTCTTTATTGTCAATACGATAAAAACGATGCTCGCTGAAAATCTTCTCCCTGTAATACTTGTTGTTGGCGACAATTTGTCTAGCCTCATGGACCAGACAATTGATGGATTTCACAAGCTACTTTGTAGTGAGTTTGGTATTGACTCTGAAAAGTATGAAGGGTTGATGTGTCTTAAGAGTGATGAAAAGATAAGTGTGCAGTATATTGAGAATTACATCGATAGTTATCACATGGACCACCTGAAACAGCGTTCGCGGAAGAAACCTCCACCTATCATCATGGCGCTCAACAATAAGGTCCAGCTGAAAAAAATAATCGATATTCACCTGAATAAAATTGTAGGTGCTCTCACGGAAGACCCGCAATCTCCATTGCGGTCAGTCTTTGATTTTGACGAGTTTGATAAGGTCTATCGGTCTCTGCGCCCTATCTTTAAGCCAGTGCTGATTGACAGGCCGGTGGGCGTCTATCGTGTATTGGGTGTCACTGGGTCACATGATGATATTTGCGAGGATTGTCCGGAATGGGCTTCCTCTAATTTGGTCCGAGTAGAGGTCAATGCGGATAAGCAGAAGAACTATCGCGGGATACATCACCCCGAAGCCAAGATTCACCGTTATAAGCAACCCAGTTCATTGAGCAATAACAACTACGCCCTCAACATCATAGGGAGTAATTTGTCATCGTTTAAGGACGCAAAAGTGAATCCTAGGAATGGGACAACCTACTATCCCAAGACTATCATTCTCGGAGATCATCGGATTGTTGGTCAAAAGGCGTTGGCTACAAAACTACTTGAGTGGGGATTCCATGTCATTCTTCAGAATGAAAACAACTTGAAAGTGTGTCTATGTTCATCAGACCGATGGATACTTTGGTCCATCCGAAAGAAGGTTGTGCGCGATGAACTATACAAGATGTTCAACGATTTGAACCTGTGGGGTGCCCCAGTTGCCCTTATCGGAAACAAGAAGCTTGACCGGGGGTTAGGGTATCAATACGCACATCCAGTCGATGTGGTCAAAGGTTTGATATGGACCAATGAGATTATGGGGAGCATCGATGGAAACGCGAATCGTATCCAAAAAGTGTCTCGTCTTCATGGTGTAATCGCACAATCAGAGGACTATCCAAATGAGCTTAACTTTTGGATAGACGAGAAGACAGAATTGACTGTGCGAAATGAGAATGAGATTATCAAGTGTCTTCATGAGGACTATGCTGGTTTCCAGACACTTGAAGAACGCCTCGACTATGCGCGAAAGGTCACAACCCTTCTGAAGAAGAGACCCAATTACCTGATTTCTGAGACCTTTACTACACGCGCACTAGCCAGAGAATGGTTCATCCAAGAGAAGATACGTCTGAATATGTCACAATCGTATGAATGTAGTGTCTATGGATTGTATCTAGAAGCGGCGACGGATGACTCTGCGAGTGTGGATGAGGGAACTCCTGGCATCTCTAAAATTCGGTATCGCGGGGAATTCATGAACATTATGACCGATAAGGAGATTAGAGAAACAAATGAGGACATCGGACAAGGCGCGAATAGTAGTGCACGTATCATGCCTGTCTTTGTAGATGACAACATAAGGTTTGTTGTAATCTATGTTGTGAAGAAAGACCCTATACCGAGTGTATAAAGGGAATATTTAATTTCATATATTTTTTAGTTGCAACATATTCTGTTTGTTATACATCATCAACTTGATTTCTTCCTTGATGCGGTTCAGGCACTCGTCGTTGTCTTTGTTGTCGAGGTATTTCATGAATTTTTTCTTGAGTTCTTCATCTGGGTTACTGTCCAGCCACTCCTCCAGCATCATCTCTTTTTCTTCATACAGTCGGTCCAGCTCATCTTTCTTGTTTGCTAGGTTCCAGTTGGCACCGTCATAGACCAGAATGTATTTCTCTTTGATGTTGGAAATATAGATGTTCATGTTTTCTGGTTTTAAAGGGTTAAAGTGGACCTTCTCAATCATACTCTTCACGCAATGATTGACGCGCTTGATACAACTTCGATAATCTTGGTCGGTGAGATGCGAGACATCGGTTTGTCGGTATCCAAGAAGTTGTATGTTATTCACGATGGCCGTATTAAAGGTATTCCCTACCTCTAGCTTCCCCATCAGTTTCTCGATTTGTTTTGCCTGAGTCTCAATCTTATTTGTTTGGCTTTGCATCTGTATATTCATCAGCCTTACCAATTCTTTGAGGTCCTCGTCTTTGTTTTTGGTGCAAGTGTATTTGATATGTCTGTTCATAGACTGTCTAAAACCGAAACGTTTATCACAATATTTACACGCAAAATCTATTTGCTCCTTTTCTGCTACCTTTGTTGTCGGAATGTTGTCGGAATGTTCGTTTTTGTTGTCGTTTTTTACTATCTGATGTTTCTTACCGTTTGCCTCAACAACCTTGTGTTTTTTACTCGCAAGATGTTTGTCATAATTGAACCTTTTATCGGTTGAATATTTACAACATTCACACTGATACTCCATATAGATTACACTATAGATAATATTTCTATATGTTTTTCCTACTTTTTAAGCAGTTTTGCTACAAAAGTAGCAGACAACCTATTCATGTAAGGTTTGAACAGCTACAAAAGTAGCAAATCCGCACCATGTGCTACTTTTGTAGCAACCTTAATAAAAAGAGTTTTTGAGGGGGGGGGGAGTGAAGGATGCTGAAGTATAAAATAGAAAAGCCCTTTTCTGAAAAGTGGGCCATGCATCCCTTTTTGTCTCCTTGCTGTATAAAATTGATTGTTCTTATAAGTATTTTTCGATTATAAAATGACAGACCTTGTTATCGAGACCTGCCCGATTTGTCTAGAAGACCATACCGCTGTTTCGGTTTCACTATCCTGCACTCATCGTTTTCATAAAAAATGTATCAATACGGCTGTATTCAAATTCAAGAGTGAACATTCTATTGATTTTGAATTAAAAACCTGCCCGATGTGTAGAAACCATTTAACGGCTACGGATAAACGAATGGTTATTACAGGCGAACAGTTTGTGCGTGCCATGCAAAATATATTACTTTCCGACATAGAAAATAAACCAGAGTTGCGTATGACTATAGTCGACAGTTATGACCAACTAAAAGAGGAACATCTTCCTGAAACCATCACGGCGGAAGATGTGTATACGTTAATCGCAGATTTTAGGGACTATGATTTGGAACAGCTTGAACAAGGATACAGTCACGATACACAACATATTCGGGAATACAATACCCTTCTCGATGTTTGTAAACGAAACTTTGGGTTTGTGTAATCTTAATTTCTTGATAGGGTTCATTCTTTAAAGTTCATTTGAACGTCATGAACTATGGTGGGCATATCATAATTTTGATATATTTTACAATTTACATTTTCATAGAGTATTTTTCTACAATCATTCATATTTTCAAATACACCGACAATGAAAATATTTTTTTTGTAAGAAAAATGTTTGTAAAACTCGACCAAATCATCAAAATATGTGGTATAACGATTGTAATAAAAAAGCACTGTTTTTTCGTTGCTTTCAAGTAGGCTTAAGAATCTTGCACAACGTCTTTGAAATTTTTCATAATCTCCTCTATCATCGATTAAATTATGATGATTGAAAAAATTGCCAGTAGACGATTTATAATCACTTGCCCACCCGTCAACTACCATATGATGTATTCTCAATAAGGGTGTATCTAAAAACGGACAATAAAAAGAATGTCTTGTAGAATCTTCAGAAGTTCCAGGCGTATAGTATTGTTTATCTAAAAATACTTTGAATTTGTCATCTATACAATGTTTTACAATGTCCAAGGAAGAAAAAATATTATCAAATGGATAGGATTCTGTTTTCAAATGATGATTTTTTAATATATCTCCAGTAGCACAGTAAGGGCCTATACTTACAAATTTCATTCTTATATTTTATGCGGCACAAAAATAAAACGAATCCTCGTTATATACGTTACATACTATTTTTTAGTTGCAACATAGTCTGTTTATTATACAACATCAGCTTGATTTCTTCCTTGATACGGTTCAGACATTCGTCGTTGTCTTTGTTGTCCAGGTATTTCAAGAATTTTTGCTTGAGTTCTTCATCTGGATTACTGTCCAGCCACTCCTCGAGCATCATCTCTTTCTCTTCATAGAGTCGGTCTAATTCATCCTTTCGGTTTGCAAGGTTCCAGTTGGCGCCATCATAGACCATAATATACTTGTCCTTGATATTGGAAATATAAATATTCATGTTTTCTGGCTTCTCAGGATTAAAGTGAACTGTCTCTATCATATTCTTGACACAATGATTGACCCGCTTGATACATCTTTTGTAGTCTTCGTCCGTGAGGTGCGAGACATCCGTTTGTCGGTAGCCAAGAAGTTGAATGTTTTGAATGTTATTTGTGGTATTAAAGGAACCACTTATCTCTAGCTTCCCCATCAACTTTTCGATTTGCTTTGCCTGACTCTCTAACTTATTCGATTGTGTTTGCAATTCATTCTTCTGTTGTTCTATTTGTATATTCATCAGCCTTACCAATTCTTTCAAATCTTCATCTTTGTTTTTGGTGCAAGTATATTTGATATGACGATACATGGATTGTTTAAACTTGAACTTCTGCTCGCAGTATTTACAGGTAAACGGAATTACTACTTTTTCGGCTACTTGAGGTGTTTCTGGGATGACTACGGGTTGTTTTTGAGGTGACTCCGGGATGACTATCGGTTGACTCGGGACAGGAATTGCGTTTACTTTACTCCTCAGGTCATGTTTTGTTGAAGAAAGGTGTACCTTATAATTACCCTTTAATGGTGTCGAAAAATTACAGAGTTTGCAATTATAAAGTGGCATCTATAATTATCAATTATTTTTCTATATACGTTTATTTAAAAAATAAATGTATAATTTAAAAAACAAATGCGTTCATTCTATGAGACTGTTATACATGTCATTGTTTTAATAAATGTTTATTGTTTTTGTTACCATAAAATTATAGGAGTCATCTTTAATAAAATAGATTTTTGCGGGAGAGAGAGCGAGGATTCTCGAACTATAAAATAGAAAAGCCTCTTTCTGAAAAGTGGACCCAGGCATTCGTTTTTGTCTCCTTTGCCTTATCGACGACTGAAAACATGCTTGATTTGTTCTAAGACTTTATCTTCATAAACTGTTCCAATTTCTTTTCTGCTTCATCTAACTTATCAAATAATTCTTTTGATTGATTTTGTAATTCAGTGTTCAGTTTTTCCATCTCGATTTTCATCAAACGTATTGTTTCGCTATGGTCCTCTTTTTTCTTACAAGTATTCTTGATATGTCGATACATGGATTGTTTAAAGGCAAACTTTTGTTCACAATGCTTGCATACAAACTCTGCTACTTTTTCAGCTTGTGTTGTCAAAACGTTGTCTACGGGTTGAATTTGGGGTGCCTCCGGGATGACTTCGGGTTGAACGCGGTCTCTAAACTCAACGAATCTTGTATGCTTTTGTGAAGAAACATGTGCCGTATAGTTGCTCTTTAGATGTGTGGTAAACTGACAGAGTTCGCAATGATAAACGGGCATGTATATATAAAGGCATATGATTCTATATTTGTTTTCAAATAGTTATCATTAGAACTCCAATAATCCAATAACGGGAATGTGATAAAATTGAATAAAGCGAATCAAAGGAGACAAATAGAAAAGATGAAACCTCTCTTTATTCCCGACCCACGCACAGTATGGAACATCCTATCTACCCATGCAGAGGCTGTTTATCTAGAACAACATCTGGACAAGATAGATTGGAGACTCTTATCCATGAACCCAAACGCGATACCTCTTATCGACAATGAGGACAAATTCAATTGGTATTTCTTAAGCAAGAACCCAAGTATCGTATCTCTCTTGAGAATCCCCAAGTGGTTTCGCAGGTTCGAACCTCACATCGATTGGCAAGGGTTATGCCTGAATCCAAACGCGGTTCCCTTTCTGGAAAATCATTTGGATAAAATACATTGGGACGTGTTGTCTAAAAACCCGCACGCAATGTCTCTTCTGGAAAAACATCTGGACAAGATAGATTGGACGAATTTATCCAGAAACCCCGGTGCGATAAAGCTGTTGTCGGAGAACCCCGATAAAGTGATAGGACATGCTTTATGCTGGAACCCAAGTCCAGATGCCCTTCCTCTGTTGACCGCGCGTATCGAAACGGAAAGAATGAACTGGGCTGGGATCAGTCAACATCCGAGTGCATTGGCTCTTTTGGAGAAATACCCCGAAAAGATTGACTGGTTCTTTGCTTCCTACAATCCGAACCTCATCCCTTTGCTAGAAAAAAACATCGATAAGGTCGAATGGACCTATGTGTGCAGGAACCGTGACATCACGCATCAAGGTATTCAGTTTTTGGAAAAACACGTCGATAAACTTTGCCCCGTATGTTGGAGTTTATTGTCAGGTGATCCGGCCGCAGTTCCGTTGTTGGAAAAATATCCCGAACACATCGATTGGGAAGGATTGTCTCAAAATCGAAACGCCATCCATTTACTCGAACAACACCCTGAAAATATAGTGTGGAGCGAATTATCGTCGAATCCAAAGGCCATGCATCTCTTGTTTCACTTGGACACGGAACGGATGAAACAAGAGAACGCGACCTTCACGGAAGAACTGATGGCCTATGTCTTTCAGCCGGCACGACTCATGAGACTCTCTTGCCAGTATGATATGGATTTGAGGTCGTATGTAAAAATATATTAGAATATTCGTCTATTTTTTACAGGTCCAAAATAAAGGTCGCCTCAAAATCCCCTTCATTCTCACCCGGATACCCAATCGGATTACACAGAAAAGGTATATTCTGTATCTTCGCGACAGAAGGCGTGTGCGTATGCCCGTAAAACCAAGCTTTAATATTCGGCGTAAAGAACGCGTCCAGGTCACACGCAAACCATTGATGGTAAGGCATCATCGACGGGGTCAAATACTTGGCATGTATCAGCGAGGTCGACGGCACATGATGCGTAATCACCACGCAGTTCTCGTGCGTCAGGGCCTCTTTCAAGAACGCAATACTGTTACGGTGCAATCGATTGTATTCAATGTAATCAAACTGGGGAATTTGATAAACGTCCTGAATCTTGTATCTGGGGTCGGTCACATGCGTCCACAGCGTAGTTCCCACAAAACAATAACCCTGATAGATTTCGTAACGATTTCGCAAGAAGGTGATGTTCTCAAATTGTTTAAAATACTTATCCATATGCGCGTTTGTCTCGTCCATCGGATTGTGGTAGTATTCGTGATTCCCCGCAATGACAAAGGCTTTCGTGAAGTTTTGACTGATAAACTTCATGAACGTGTCGTAATGGGGCTTACAAGGATTGCCAATGTCCCCCGCCAAGATACAGACTTCACCCGGCTGAATCTGTCCCAGAAAGGCGTCGATGTTTTTGACGTGTTCCAGGTGTAAATCGGACATGTAGCGAATCTTCATCTACTTGAAGTGAGGTGTTTCTTTTAAACAAGATTCAATTTATTAGATTAAATATAGCTATACTATAATGGCCGCGGCTTCAAATGCGAAATCCAAATCCAGTAATTCAAACTCAGGTAAATCAAGTAGCTCAAAAGGTAAGCGCAAAACAAGCAAAAGCAAAGCAAAACCAAAAACAAAATCTCCCGTGCCAAAACTCCAATACATGGAGTTGCCCAAGGACTTTAAGGAGATAGACCCAGCCTTTTGGGAGAATTTACTTTTGTTTTGGAGCCCTATTTTCAAAAGGACGGAATTGATGGAATTGAAAGAAAGGCTACATGCGATGATAGCCGAGGACGCCAAAATCAAACTCAAGAACCACGACCTTCCTGAAGTATGGAGTGTGTGCAAAACGGTCAAGAAGTTTTTTCCTGGCTATTTTGTGCCATTGAGAAACAAAAGTTTTAATGTCGAATATGGTCGTATCCGTGAAAAAGAAGTTGATTTCTCCGCCTATCAAATCATTTGTTGTAGCACGATGATATTGTATGGAATTATCGCGTCTCGTTTGTTAACACATGACCAAGACTATCAATTGTTGTTCAAGGGTGGAAAAGCCATACAAATGGGATTACAAACCGAGTATGAGTCCGAAGACATTGATGTCATCATAGACCCCATCTACGCCTACGACCGAGTGATGGTAGACAATATCTCGGGTCACTTGGCTCTGTTGATACGGTGGCTTCTACCTTTCTATACCACCGTTCTACCCCCAGGCAAAAACCCGGATGTCTACAAAGTCAGTTTCATCAAATCCGACCGTTCGTTTAAAGCCTTCTCCGATATTGATTTAAAACAAATCGACCCACAGGACCCTTTTTTCAAAGAATATTACTCGAGCGACCATCACATTGATGCCCTTCATGAAGATGTAAGATTTAAACGCCCAGTCCTAGAAAAGATATTGGAAGAGAAGATATTTTATTACAAGAAATACAAGAAACTACTCGGTCAGATACAACAAGGGATAGAAACAGATACCGACGCAAAAACGTGTGACCATTTCATGAAAAAATTTAAACGCGCTATCCATGCCATCGCGCCCGATATCGATGTGGACCAACTTTAATTACCATTCTTCCAACGCATCATAATCGTCTTCTAGTAGCCTCTTCCATAATTCGTCCGGATGATACTTTCGCTTGGCCAGGGACTCTCGCGCCCTCCACAACCAGGCTATCATACCTTTCTTTATTTTTAACCCGTAATAGTTTTCGTTAAATTTGCCTTCAATCATCCGAATCATGTCAAAGGCAGCGTGTATCATGACCGGGTCAAAGATGACCATCTCCGTTTGCAACACGGCCTTCATTTTTGTATAAAGAGGTGTTCCAGAGAAATACAGTCCACCATTCTGACCCAGCGGCGGATGAAACACAAAACAACGTTCAATCAGGGTGTGGTTCAAATTCAAAAAGACAATCCCTTTATGCAAGGTCGGCACCTCGCGAATTGGATTGCCCGATAAGTTGACCCGCGTCAAGCCTTTGTTCAAGGTCACCGAGGTCAGCCGATTGTAATTCGCGCTCAACTCTCGTAACGAAGAGGGTAAAACCAAGGAACGGATTTGATTGTCGACACAATCGAGCGCGACCAAGGTATCCGGTAGAATCAATCGTTTTATCCGGTTGTGGTCGCAGCACAAATCCTTTAATCCATCGGGAAGCGTCAACGAGGACAGTTGATTGTAAGAACAATAGACCACTTCGAGACGCGGGGGCAAACACAATTCGGTCATGTGGTTGTTACAGCAATACAATTCTTTTAACCCGATAGGCAAGGTCGATAGTTCTATGCCATCATTAAAAGAACAATACAGTTTGGTCAGGGTCTCGGGCACACGAAGATGAGACAAACAGTTGGAGGTGACGTCGAGGACGGTGAGGGCCGGCAACTTGGGTAACTGTCTCAGTCGATTGTGTGGACAGTTTAACACACGGAGCGTATGGGGCAATTCAGGCAAGTGGGTCAATTGAATATATCCGCAATACAATTCGACCAACCTCGAAGGTAAATAAGCCAAGAGGTCTAGATTTTTGAGGTCAATCTTCACAGTTTCCATTAAAAAGATATACAGAAGATGTTTAATAGATAATAGCTATTTATTTCAAGGGGCTCCGGCAACAGGGGCATTTTTTGGTAGGTAATTTTTCTAAACAATCCAGGCAGAAGGGTTGTTTACAAGAAGTACAGGTATGATGAAGCGTGAGGCCCTCCACGAAACAAATGTCGCAGGTTCCGATGGAGGTCTCGCAAACCATCTTCTTTGCTTTCTTAGGCGCAGGCGGGCACTGTTTCGCCGGAATGGCATAGCCCCTGCCACCACAGCACAGATGGCTAATCCTGATATGGCGATTGTTCCGCAGATACGTGTCGCATTCATCGACCGTGCCAAAGTGAACGAAGTCGTGTTCGTGTTCCATCTTTTTACCTCAAAATAAGTATTTTAAGACGTTCAATTTTAAAATTGAATACTCTTTTTCATGGGTTAAAATACTTAACCAATGAAGCCCGTTTTCATCCAGAACAAGCGTCTGAACCGCCAGCATTTATCCGCCAACCCGGCGGCCATTCCTTACTTGGAACAGTATCCGGAACAAATCTGCTGGCGGAGCCTGTCCTCGAATCCAGAGGCCATCCACCTCCTCGCGCAATACCCACAAAACATCTGTTGGTATGAACTCACCAAAAATCCAAACGCCATTCCTCTTCTCGAGAAAAACTTGGACCGGGTAGATTGGAGTATATTGCCCATCAATCCCAACGGAATCCCTTTGGTCGAACAAAACCTTCACCACTATGTAGAATCGGGCGAGAGGGTAAACTTTCTCCATTGGACGTGGTTTTCGGCGAATCAAGAAGCCGTGCCTTTCTTGGAGAAACATCAAGAGCACATTGATTGGAGAGAACTATCTTCGAATCCAAACGCAGTTCACCTTTTAGAGGCAAACCTGGAAAAAGTGAACTGGACGAATCTTTCGAGAAATCCAAACGCCATTCACCTGTTAGAGGCGAACCTCGACAAGATAGACTGGAAAGCGCTGTGTCAAAATAAGAATGCGATGCCTCTCTTGGAACGGCAACTCGAACGAGGTGTATACCTCGATTGGTCCTACTTGTCCCAAGAACCGTATGCACTACCTCTTTTGGAAAAACATCCGGATAAAATAGATTGGGAATTCCTATCGTTCAATCCATCCGCCCTTCACCTGTTAGAGGCGAACCTGGACAAAATCGATTGGATACATCTGACGACCAACAAGGGCGCGATACCTTTGTTAAAAGCCAACCTGGACAAGTTTGTGCCCGTGAAGGACGCAAAGATTAATTGGTCGTTCCTGTTTACGCTTCGGTCTGGACCACCCGTGTTCGACGACCTTACCCTGCATTGTTTGGGGTGTAATCCAAACGCGATTGACCTATTGGAAGAACTACCCGAGGAAATCGACTGGGATAACCTTTCTCAAAACAGAAACGCGGCCCGGCTACTCTGTAAGTTGGACCTGGCCAAGATGACGGAGAATGCTTTGCCCCTGAAAGAGGAATTGATTGCCTATCTTTATAACCCAGACCGGTTGGCACGTATTGCCAAACATATGGGGCTTGATATGCGGGCACTTTTAGCAAAAGTGCGCAAAACGTCCGAGATGTAGAGGATAAACATGCTTAAAAGTGTAAGTATTGAATCATTTATTTTTTAATTCTTGGACATTCCTTTTCTACTCTTGGACATTCCTTTTCTACTCTTGGACATTCCTTTTCTACTCTTGGTTGTTTTGTGCACTTTTTCTAAAAGTGCGGGGTAAAAATTGACGTATTTATTTTTTGAGTTGGGTATTCAAAAAAGATGAAGCCCGTTTACCTCAAACACGACAAACTCCACGAAGTGATTCTATCGACCAATCCAGGCGCGGTGCCTTACCTAGAGCAACACCCGGACCAAATCGACTGGTCTGCCCTCTCGGATAATCCCGCCGCCATACACCTGCTAGAGGCAAACCTGGACAAGATTGACTGGTGCAGATTGTCCAAAGTGGAGGCCGCGATTCCTCTCATGGAAAAACATCTGGACAAGGTGTGTTGGACAGCCATCACCACAAATCCGGGGGCGCTGCCTCTGTTAGAAAAATACGCCGAACGCGCGGAATGGTTTGACAAGGACAAACATCACCACGACATCCCTTGGGGGTGGTTGTGCCAAAATCCAAACGTGGTTCCCTTTCTGGAAAAACACGAGGATAAAATAGAATGGGATAAACTGTCCGAAAATCCAAATGCGATTCACCTTCTACAGGACAACCTGGACAAGGTGAATTGGTATAACCTATCTCAGAACCCGAATGCCATTCCTATTTTAGAGCAACACCTGGACAAGGTCGAGTGGAGTAACGTGTGTATGAACCCGAATGGAATCGCCCTGATCGAGGCCAACCTCGAGAACCTGGACCCGGAAGAGCTCAGTCTGGATTGGTTGGCCTCGAACCCCAACGCGATACCCTTCTTAGAGAAACATCCGCACCTGATTGATTGGCATTATCTATCGGGCAATCCAAACGGTCTACCCCTCCTGGAGAAGAACCTCGGAGATATCTGCTGGTCTACGTTTTCCCTCATGGAGACAATTGTCCCTTTCTTGAAGATTTATCCAGGTTTCATCCGTCGGCTCAATTGGGAACTTCTGTCGTTCAACGAATCCGCGATACACCTGTTGAAAGCAACCCCCGAAAAGATACATTGGTCGTATGTGTCTCAGAACCCAAAACTCCTTTACTTGTTGGACTTAGACTATCCGACGATGAAGGAAAACGCCCGGGAACTACAAGAGGAATTGGCCGCGCGGGTCTTTGAGCCGGACCGAATGTGTCGGATGGCGGCAAGGGCGGGGGTAGATATGCGCGGGTATCTGTCGCACTTTTAGCGCACTTTTAGCAAAAGTGCACAAAACGTGTAAGTCTTGTGTTTTTATACGATTTGTTATTGATTCAACACCGCTTGTTATGTCTTATATAAATAATCTATAACAAACCTTTTGTAAGAGTATATACCTGTTGTGCTGACGGGATTTTCAAGCGGTGATGGCAAAGAAACAAAATGGATAATTTGTTACATTAAGGTAGCAGAATTATGGAAGTTGTTAATGTGATAAAAATGAGTTTATTGAATTGAGTTCGAATGAAGATAACCACTGTATTTAAGGTTCCATACCAGGTCCGCTAGCAGAACCACTCGCAGCTCCACGAGAAGAACCAGGACCACTATAAGATGTAAAATTTTCTAAAGTTAATAATCCCTGTTTCTCTTTCGAATACATTACTTCAGCAACTGGTAAACATTTAAGACATGTATGAAAAAGAGAAAAATAATATGCACCTATTCTTGGAACCATTTTACGGTCTTCTGTAATATATTTTCTCATCATCGCTTCTAATGCAAATACATTTCTCCATCCGACTACGACACCTTTATTTTCATTAATTACAACACATGATTTATAGTTCCCAAGAACACCCTTAATATCGTCTAAACCAAACCGGTCGGTTTCTGTTGTTCCATCTACAGATAAATCTAGTATTCCTTTGATTTTTGCTGGAGATATATTTTTTGCCAAATCAAATGGTTTAAATTCACTTGGGTCAGTAAGATTTATACCATATTTTTCTATTTCACGTCCAATCAAAACAACATTTGGTTGGTAGAATTTTATATAATGCTTACTTCCATCTGTTCTAGTAAGTTCATAACGTAAACTTGACCCAGACGGAGTAATATACGCATAATAATATAAATCCGGGTTTTCAGGGTCCCTTATAATCACTCCAGTATTAATCGCTCTTATAAATGCGACTAATTGCTCTCCACTGCTAAATGATGAATTTAATCCAGAACTAACATCTTTTACAATTTGTATTATTTGTGTTTCTTCAGGAGATGGTAAAGGGTTACCTGGCTTTTTAGTTTCTTCTCCCTCAGAAAAAGCATTAAACCTGCTATTTAGTACTGGCCTACCAGTTATTTTATCTACTCGATAAACGGTTGAATTTCTAAATACAGCACTTTCTATAGCTACCCCAAATGGGGCATAAGCACCAATTATTTGTTTAAATAGTTCTTTTGCTTGAAGTTCATTTAATTTTTCTAAGTGATGTCCGACCTTGTATTTGTGTATATGTCTTGATAGTAAATCTTGTAAACGCTCTGTAATAGAATCGCCTACTTTTGTAATTTCAAGTAAAAGTGTTGCTTCTTCTTTTACATCCTTACTTTTCATTACATTCTCAATGAACTCTGTAGCTATTTCACGAAAATAATATTTACTTTTAACCTCTGCTAATAATCTAGTCCCAGATACTAAATCTTCTTTTTTATCTTTATACGTAAGTTCACTAAGATCGACTGGTTTGGAAGTTGTTAGGTCTACGTGACCGCTGCGAATTATACGTAAAAACTGTTGTTTGAATATATCTTTTGCAATAATTCTAAATTGAGCAATTTGTCCAAGAAAACTAGTAGAAGTAGAAGCATATTTTAAAAAAACTGCACCAATTAAAGCATCATTCATTTCTCGTTCTGAACCAGCTAGTTGTAAACTTAAACCTAATGCAGAAGCAGTTTGAGTCACGCATATCGGCTTTGCCCGACCAAGTTTACTTTTAGTTTTTCTAGAACTTTTAGGGGTCGGTGCGGTCGGAGCGGTTTCTTTACATGAGGATGTTGCTGCTAAGAAAACACCGTCAAACAACATTATACAGTCTATAATTTCTTGACCATGTTTTGTTAAGGTATTGCAGATACAATCAATAAATCCAGGATATTTTTGGTCAAGATAATCAAGCTTCACGTATTGATACAATAATACTGTAGCATTTCCGTATTTTATAAAATAAAATTCTTCACTATTTACAGTCGATGAAGTTACACTAACGGATACATTCTTATCATAAATTTCCCAAAAATCCTCACATTCAGGATTAAGTATTTTTGCGAACATTGCAACCAGTGCACCCATTTTTTCTTGTGGTGCATGTGCACCTGTAACTTCTCTACCTTTTATGTTTGAAACCATTCCCATTATACCTTTAGTTTTGTCGTCTATATCCAGCAACCAAAAGCGTCCATCAGTATCCTTATCCGGTCTTTTAACTAACGCATCATCATTTTGTCTAAGACCTGAATATTTTTCAGCAAATTTTTTGCGCCAAACCGAACGTATCTCTTCATTTGCCATTGCTGCTGCTGTTGCGGTTTGATAATTTTTTCTATCAAAAGCTGCTTGTCCTTTTCTATCTGAACTACTAAAATTTGCTAATCCAATTAATTCCGCTCTCATTGTAAAATCAAACATTGTTGTCAGACATCTAATTCTTTCTGCACTTAAAGGCTTCATCAATAAACCGGAAAGTTCTTTAATAAAATCTGAAGCAGTTGTAAAATGTTTTTTTATAAATTTTCTAAAGTATTTTGTATAACCACCTTTCTCTTCTATAAAGTCGTGTAATGGGTAATTATAATCTTCATCAGTCCATCC
>Ga0255098_1000103_pt1 | contig 27304 bp, 20 predicted proteins | sample Colum_Atlam_RepC_2_FD_188440 | JGI IMG/M metagenome (GOLD analysis project Ga0255098, IMG submission 188440) | Freshwater microbial communities from Columbia River, Oregon, United States - Colum_Atlam_RepC_8d | ecosystem: Environmental > Aquatic > Freshwater > River | place: USA: Oregon... | reverse complement strand
AATATCACTACAAATTGTACTTGTTTGATTAGCCACCACAGGTTCAGGGTTAATAGTAAGCGTAACAGTAAAAGGATTTCCTTGACAGTTATTAGCACTTACAGGCACAACGGTATACACAACATCTACTGGTAGAGGAGTAGTGTTTGTCCAAGCATCGTCTGCAATAACATTTCCTGTAAAATTAGTTCCAGTGATAGGATTACCAGCCGAAGGAGTTAAACCATTTTGGTTAATAGCCGTGATGTTATAAGTTGCAGCACTAACAGAGCTACTTGAATTTAAAGTTACACCTGAGGCGTTATCACTACAAATTGTATTTGCTTGATTGGTGACATCTGGTTCAGGACTGATAGTTGCAGTTACGGTAAACGGTTGTCCGATACATCCATTAGAACTTACTGGCATTACTGTATACACAACATCTATAGGAGCAGCAGTTTCATTCGTCCAAGCATCATTGGCAATTTCGTTAGCTGTAAAACCGTTTCCTATTATTGGATTTCCAGCAGATGCTGTTAAACCATTTTGATTGATGCTGGTAATATTATAAGTTGTATTTGGAGTTGTACCTAACACAAAACCAATTGCAGCATCACTACAAGCAGGTACTGTTTGTGGACCTACACCAAGAGCAGATTCAACCGTAATGGTAACGGTGAAAGGGTTACCTTGACAATTATCAGCACTTACAGGCACAATCGTATAAATAACATCAACAGCTGCTGGAGTTGTATTTGTCCAAGCGTCATCGGCTATTACCGAGTTATTAAATCCAGTTCCTGTAACTGGATTTCCTGCAAATACAGGTAATCCATTTGCATTGATATTGGTAATGTTGTATGTTGTTGCTAAAGGTGTATTAATATCATTACCTAATGTAACTCCATTAACAATATCACTACAAATTGTACTTGTTTGATTAGCCACCACAGGTTCAGGGTTAATAGTAAGCGTAACAGTAAAAGGATTTCCTTGACAATTATTAGCACTTACAGGCACAACGGTATACACAACATCAACAGGAAGAGGAGTAGTGTTTGTCCAAGCATCGTCTGCAATAACATTTCCTGCTAAATTAGTTCCAACTACTGGATTTCCAGCAGAAGTGGTTAAGCCATTTTGGTTGATAGTGATGATGTTGTAAGTTGTAGCAGCAACAGAGCTACTTGTGTTTAAAGACATGCCTGAGACGTTATCGCTACATATTGTATTTGCTTGATTGGTGACAACTGGTAAATCATTAACAATTATTGTAGCAGTAGTTTGACAGTCATTTGAATTAGTGTAAGTAATCGTTGTTGTTCCTGCGCTAACTCCAATAACTAAACCTGTATTACTTACAGTAGCAACAGAGGTATTTGATGAAGTCCATGCATTAGTGGTTGCTGCAGTGGCACTACCAGTTAATTGTCTTGTTGATCCTACACATACGTTCAATGTTCCTGTTATAGTAGGTAATGCATTTATTGTTACTGTAGCTGTAATTTGACAACCATTTGAGTTGGTATAGGTAATAGTTGTAGTTCCCGCACTAACTCCTATAACCAATCCTGAAGCATTAACTGTAGCAACAGCTGTATTAGAAGAAGTCCATGTGTTAGTTGTAGCTGGAGTTGCACTACCTGTTAATTGAGTAGTTAAACCAGCACAAATAATAAGCGTTCCCGTTATGGTTGGTAATGCATTTACTGTTATTGTAGCTGTAATTTGACAACCATTTGAATTAGTGTAAGTAATAGTTGCAGTTCCTGCGCTAACTCCAGTGACTAATCCTGAAGCATTAACTGTTGCAACAGAAGTATTGGAAGAAGTCCATGGATTAGTAGTTGCTGCTGTTGCACTACCTGTTAATTGTCTTGTTGAGCCAACACAAACATTTAATGTTCCTGTTATGGTTGGTAGTGCATTTACTGTAAAAGTTATACTACGTTGACAACCATTTGAATTGGTGTAAGTAATAGTTGCAGTTCCAGCAGATACTCCTGTAATTAATCCTGTATTGTCTACTGTTGCAACAGAGGTATTGGAAGAAGTCCATGCGTTGGTAATTGCTGGAGTTGCACTCCCTGTTAATTGAGAAGAATTTCCAACACATGCATTTAATGTCCCCGTTATGGTTGGTAAATCATTAACAGTTATTGTAGCTGAGATTTGACAGCCATTTGAATTAGTGTAGGTGATAGTTGTTGTTCCTGCGCTAACTCCAGTGACTAATCCTGAAGTATTTACTGTAGCAACAGAAGTATTTGATGAAACCCAAGCATTAGTACTTGCTGCAGTAGCACTCCCTGTTAATTGAGTTGTTGTGTTAGCACAAATAACTAATGTTCCTGTTATGGTTGGTAAATCATTAACAGTTATTGTAGCAGTAGTTTGACAGTCATTTGAATTAGTGTAAGTAATCGTTGTTGTTCCTGCGCTAACTCCAATAACTAAACCTGTATTACTTACAGTAGCAACAGAGGTATTTGATGAAGTCCATGCATTAGTGGTTGCTGCAGTGGCACTACCAGTTAATTGTCTTGTTGATCCTACACATACGTTCAATGTTCCTGTTATAGTAGGTAATGCATTTATTGTTACTGTAGCTGTAATTTGACAACCATTTGAGTTGGTATAGGTAATAGTTGTAGTTCCCGCACTAACTCCTATAACCAATCCTGAAGCATTAACTGTAGCAACAGCTGTATTAGAAGAAGTCCATGTGTTAGTTGTAGCTGGAGTTGCACTACCTGTTAATTGAGTAGTTAAACCAGCACAAATAATAAGCGTTCCCGTTATGGTTGGTAATGCATTTACTGTTATTGTAGCTGTAATTTGACAACCATTTGAATTAGTGTAAGTAATAGTTGCAGTTCCTGCGCTAACTCCAGTGACTAATCCTGAAGCATTAACTGTTGCAACAGAAGTATTGGAAGAAGTCCATGGATTAGTAGTTGCTGCTGTTGCACTACCTGTTAATTGTCTTGTTGAGCCAACACAAACATTTAATGTTCCTGTTATGGTTGGTAGTGCATTTACTGTAAAAGTTATACTACGTTGACAACCATTTGAATTGGTGTAAGTAATAGTTGCAGTTCCAGCAGATACTCCTGTAATTAATCCTGTATTGTCTACTGTTGCAACAGAGGTATTGGAAGAAGTCCATGCGTTGGTAATTGCTGGAGTTGCACTCCCTGTTAATTGAGAAGAATTTCCAACACATGCATTTAATGTTCCCGTTATGGTTGGTAATGCATTTACTGTTACTGTAGCTGTAGTTTGACAACCATTTGAGTTAGTATAGGTGATAGTAGTAGTTCCTATGCTAACTCCAGTAACTAATCCTGAAGTATTTACTGTAGCAACAGAAGTATTGGAAGAAATCCACGCGTTAGTAGTTGCTGCTGTTGGTGAGCCTTGTAACTGTGATGTATTGCCAATACAAACTGATAAGTTTCCTGTTATTGTTGGCGACGGATTTATCGTAAAGGTTTGGTTTGTGGCAACAGTTGTGCCACACTCATTGGTAACCGATAATGAAACCGTATAAGTCCCGAAATTACTATAAGTTATGGTGCCTGGAATTGCAAGATTTGAAGTTGCTGGGCTTCCTCCTGGGAAACTCCAGGCATAGGTTAAGTTACTTGCTGCTGGTGCACAACTATTTATAACCGCAGTAGGGTTAATTGTAGTAGTAGATCCTGTTTGGCATAAATTAGGTATTGCATTAATAGTAACCGTGGGTGGTTTTTTTATTATTACAGTTTGAACTGCTGAAGTTACTGCTCCACATGAATTGGTCATTGTTACCTTAATACTATAGGTTCCTGGGGTTACAAAACTGAAAGAAGGATTAGCTGATGTAGCATAGGTACTATTAGTAAAACTCCAAGTAGGGGTGCCGCTACCACAAAATCCCGCAGCATATTGGACATCCCATTGATAAGTGGGCGTAGTACAAGTTGAATTAACTAAACTTGTGGTATTAGTAACAGTAACCGCTAATGGTGTACAACCTTCAGTAGTGTTTAGAGTGAATTGGGGAGATAATGGGGATTCTACACAAACTTGTTTTGAAATTTGGCTTAATCCACATGAATTTTTTACAAACAAAGTTATTGTATATGTTCCAGGCTGAATAAATGTTATACTTGGTGATATTGAACCAACTGTCCAAGCGTTTGTATTTGTTGAATTATTATTTGATCCTAAACCTATTGCTGTCCATAATCCAGTTGTATTAGGTGATACAGTCCAATAAAATGGAGCTGTAGTGGTACAAGATAAATTAATTGGATTAATTGTTTGCCCAAAGTTGGATATATTGGTTAAGATTAAAGGTGTATTTGTGCAAGTATTAGGAATCGGGTTAGGTGTAAAATTTGCGGTTGGAGGTGTTCCAACACTAATTAAACTTCCTGCTTGTGGTTGTGGTGCTGTACATGGATTAGAAGTAACTACAGATGGAAGAAAAACGTTATTATATACAGTACCATTTAAATTTACCTGATTCCCACATGATGATGCTTGAAATATATGTGTGATGGTATAAACATTAAAACCATTTGCTGGAGTTCCAATTATCCAATTGCTTGGAATTGGATCTCCACCAACATAATTAATACATTGCACATTATCACCAAAGCAAATTCTATAATTTGTTCCATTACTATTAGCTATTGGAATAGATAAAGTATATTGCGTGGTATGAGGAACACACCCAGTAGCTTGGTTAGCAAACAGTGAAAGTGTTGCTGCTTGAGGAGAAGACCCAATGAATGAAGTGTAGTTTCTTGTTAATGAGCAACCGTTTGTGGATGTTAACGTAACGGATACAGTGTAAAAACCAGCAGTGTAAGTGTGTAAAATAAACTGTGTCCATTGTTCATTAGGAATTGTTTGTATTAGACTGCCATCTCCCCAGTTTACTGATATAGTTTGAATATCATTCGTATTGTTTGGCAAACTTAAAGTAAAGCCTACATCTGAGCTAGACTCATTACCTTGAAGACATGCATTAAGAGCATCAGGATTAACAATATCAAGCGTTAAAACACTAACATTAACTTGATCAATAACTTGGCAATTATCATAGGTTGCTGTCACAGTGTAAGTGCCTGCCATTGTCACAGTGGCGTTATTTCGAGTAGGGTTTCGGATATTGCTTGAAAATCCATTTGGACCAGTCCAGGAATAGTTTACTTGATTAGAATAATTAGATACAGTGGCGTTAAAGTTAATAGTTTGACCTTGACAGGCAACAATATCATTACCTGCGTTTACGGTAAAATTATTTAAAACAGTTATTGTTAAAGTATTTGAATTATTATCAATATCAATATTATTATTAGGTGGAGAAGATGTATCATTTGCAGCAGTTAATTGATAAATAAAAGTTCCAGCTGTTCCAGTTGGGATTGTTAATATAACAAGATCATTATTAGAAGGTGATTGAATAGATTGTGGAGTTCCACCATTTACAGTATAAAAATAAGTATAGGGAGCATTAGAATTGCTTCCATTTGCAACACTAAAAGTTATTGTAGCAACTTGATTTAAACAGACAGATGTAAATGTTGAACTTATTTGAGCTTTAGGTTCTGGTGGAATATTACTTGCAAATGAATTGTTTAATGACAAAACAATTAACAACGTAATTATAATCTTGTAAAATTTTCCCATAATTTTTTTATAAAATTTAATCAATGATATTAGTATCTTTACTATTTATTCCAATAATAAAGATACACATAAAAATTTGTTCGTAAAAATATAGTGAATTTAGGGATATTCAATACGGAAATCCGTAGAGCTTGGCTATATATACAAAACTAACAATTAAAATGATATTAATCGCAAAAAATAAATTTCATTGTTTTATATTTTTGTTAACTTTTCATTTAACTATAAAATATTCAAATGAAATAACTTTCAATTAATAACTATTACTTCATTTTAACTCTATTAAATCTTAATTTTATAGTTGTATTTCAAAACATACAAAAAATATCATTACGAAAAAATTTTGTAACGAACTGAGCAATTTCAATTATATCTTTAAAGCAGTATCACGATCGGATGCTCAAGATCTCGGATTATCTCTTTTAGGTAGTAAATATTAATCAAATGAGAAAGTTATTAGTTTTTTTCAATTTAATATTCATTTTAGGAATATTAAAAATTTTAGAAATACCAAATCAGATAGTGAAATTAATTTTATTACTATTATGATTAAAGTCTATGATTTAATTGCATTTCACAAAAAAATTTCTATTACTAGCTCCGCTAAGGCTAAAGCAAAATATCGTTTGTATTGAATAGTACCGTTTTAAAATGGGATTATACTGTTAGTCCACACCAGTACAGTCCTTATAAATGGAATGATATTCGTTTTTAAGTAAAAAAGCCTTAGTTAAACTGAAAAGAGAGATTTATGTAGAAAAAATATAATTTAGCAAGTAACAAAGAGCTTTATTATTATACGTTTGAATGTTAAAGTTAGCTATTAATCTATTTTAATTCTTCTTGTTTATAGGTTTCTTTCTTCTATAATAACCCATTTTTTATCACTATTGAGTTTGAATGAGCCCAGGTGTTCTCGTGCGCATTCTGTGGGTGCAATTAGCGATAAAAAGTTAAGACCATCGGTGCTACGGTACACGTGATATATTTCTCCAATTACGGGTTCAAAAGAGAATTTAGCACTATAGACCAATTCATTGTATTCAAATTCTTTCATTAGGTTTTCGTACTGTTGCTTAAGTTCGTTGAATTTGTTTTCAAATTCTTTATTGACACTTCGAATGCCTCTGCTTTTGAAAGCTACTACATCTTCAATCTGAATTACAGGTGCGCCCACATTGGTTGCATAGGTCATTAATTTAGCATTGTATCCTTCTGTTTCAGAATATACCACATTGTCTGGTTTTTTTGCTTCCATGAATTTACCTTTTAGAAATTTTATTATTGGAGATGTTGCGTTGTCGTGTGCATTTAAAACGGTCAATTTCTGCACTACGTTTTGCGCTGTGCTTTGTTTTGCAATTTTCAACACGCTCGCGCCATAATTTGTAACTGCTCCATTTGAGCTCTTTTTTCATCAGGGCTTTTACGTCGGCTTCCGCTAATCCAAATTGGAAGGTAATGGCGTCAAAGGGTGTTCGATCTTCCCATGCCATTTCAATAATTCTATCGATTTGAATTTCGGTTAGGGATTCGTTGGTATTGGGTGTACTGATGGGTTTCAATTTGTTTATCTTTTTAAATAAATGATTAAACAAAAGTAGGTAAAATTTTGGATAAAAAAAAATAATGTTTATGTTGTTGGGTGAAGGGTGAAGGAAGATTTTTGATATTTTTTTTTTAATTTAGCTTAAAATTATAAAAAAATATGAAAAAATTTATTCTACTCTTCAGTATTTCTATCGTTTTTGTAATGAATTCTTGGTCTCAGACATCCAATTTGGTTGTGTTTTCAGAGGATTTGAATCCATTTTATTTGGTTGTTAATGGGATTAAGCAAAATGCAACACCTGAAACTAATGTTAAAGTTACCAACATAAAAACACCTGATAATGCATTGATGGTGATTTTTCAGGATAAGGCATTGGGTACGGTAAAACAGAATTTTTACTTTCCAGAAATGGGTGTTGAAGCTACAACCAAAATAACGAAAACTTCAAAAGGCTATAAATTGCGTTATTTTGGAGAAGTGCCTTTACAAGAGGCTACAGCTAGTGCTAATCAATACTCTACAAGTTTTCAAAATGTGGATGCCGAAACACCATCAGCACCTGTTGAAGAAGAAATTCCTGTAGCACCAACATCAGCAGTTATTCCAACACCAAAAGAACCGGTTGCAACTCTAACTCCTAAGAGTACTTCTAGTAATTCTGCTGTATCTTCGGGAGCGGTTTCAATGAATTACAAATGGGTGGCTGGAAAAAAATATACTTTTGTTGCCAATCAAACCGATCAAGTGACTACTTCTGTGATGGGTATGCAAATGAAAGACAAGTTTAAAGGTACTACCAAATTTTTAATGGCGATAAGTAATGTTGATGCCAAAGGAACTGCATCTGGTACTTTGTACTTATTAGATTATAAAGTGGTGGATTCTAAAGGTAGGGTTTTGGCATCTTTAGTTAATTTGCCAGCAACTGCTATTAAAAGTGATTTTAAAGTTGATGCCAAAGGAAATTTTACGTTTTTGAAAAGGTTAACATTAGTAACTACAGCTCAAGGGAATGTCCTTGTATATGCTAAAGCTAACGACACTTCATTGCATGTAGGTGGCGAAGCAGGAGATGTTAGCGTTGATGCTTATGCCGAATTTGATACTAAAACAGGTTCGATTAAAGCTGGATATTCTATTAAAGCAACGCAACCCGTGAAACAAATTAAAATTAAAGTAGATGAGAATACGGATCTTGTTGATGTATTGCCTTATGATTATTTGGAGCTGTTGGTTTTACCAGAAGGAACAGTAAGTCAAGGTGATATGTCACAATCTACCGTGAGTATTTATACCTTTGCTATTTTGGCAAAAAATATTAGTAATGGTATAGCACAACTTAATTATAAAATGGAGTCGGATAAATCCAAAAGTACGTTTGGGTCGTCTACTACCATTCAATCTGAGAATTCATCGATGTCTATGGAAATGCCAAATATGAATCAAATGATGAGCGACTTGAGTCCAGATGAACAGCAAGGTATGGCTTTAACCAATCAAATGATGCCTTCTATTGGTATGGATTTTGACAGTTTTTTTGATTGCAATTTAGGAATGTTTTCATTAGTGAAAGGGGTTATGAATACTAGCATTAATGCTATGGGTATGAAAATTAATGTGGTTTCTGATTTGGAAATGAAGAGGTTGTAGGGTTACGGTTTTCTCTTTGAAAAGTGGTTGTCTTCACTACACAAAGTGCATGCTTTTGTTAGTAGATTACTACTTTTGAGTAATGATAAGTCGAGGGGAATGGTGATTAATGAAGGTTGAATGTTAGCTTTATTATCCCATTATAAAGGATATTTATGCTATGGGAAAATACAAAAGCAAAAACGCTCAAGATATCTTGAGCGTTTTTGCTTTTCTGTTATACTTTTTTAGTAATTTATGTATTCCATAATTTCTAATCCGTAACCAATCATTCCAACACGTTTGGTAGGAGCAGAGCCGTTAGAAAGTAAATTTATTTTTGTGATGTCTAAGTTGTGTAATATTTGTGCGCCAATTCCAAAATCTTTAGCATCCATTTTAATTTGAGGAGCTTTCATTTCGCCAGCGCTTTGTAATACTTTTAATTCTGTAATACGTTCTAGTAACTCTAACGATTTTACTTCTTGGTTAATAAAAATAATAGCGCCTTTTTCCGCTTCATTTATTTTTCTGAAGATGTCTTCAAGCTTTTTGTCGTTATCGTTGGTTAAAGTACCTAATATGTCGTTGTTTACTTGGGTGGTATTAATTCTTGTAACTACAGTATCACCTGCATTCCAAGTTCCTTTTGTTAATGCAATATGAACTTGTTTGTTGGTAGTTTGTAAATAGGCACGCATTCTAAAAGTACCAAATCGAGTTTCAATATTAAAATCTTCTTTCTTTTGAATTAAACTGTCGTGTTGCATTCTATAAGCCACTAAGTCTTCAATAGAAACTAGTTTTAAGTCAAACTTTTTAGCTACTTCAACTAGTTGCGGTAAACGAGCCATGGTTCCGTCTTCGTTCATGATTTCTACAATAACACCTGCTGGTTTAAAACCTGCTAAACGTGCAAAATCGATAGCCGCTTCGGTATGTCCGGTTCTTCTTAATACACCTCCTTGTTTAGCAATTAATGGAAAAATATGTCCAGGACGCGCTAAATCGTATGGTTTTGTTTCCGAATCAATTAAAGCTTGTATGGTTAAAGCACGGTCAGAAGCTGATATTCCAGTGCTAACTCCTTTGCCTTTTAAGTCAACAGATACTGTAAATGCAGTTTCCATGTGGTCTGTATTGTTACGAACCATGGCATGTAAGTCAAGTTCTTTACAACGCGATTCGGTAAGCGGCGCACATATAAGACCTCTTCCGTGCGTAGCCATAAAGTTTATCATTTCAGGCGTTACTTTTTCGGCAGCTGCTAAGAAATCGCCTTCATTTTCTCTGTCTTCATCGTCTACTACTATGATTACTTTCCCTTGACGGATGTCTTCAATAGCTTCTTCTATAGTGTTTAGTTGTATGTTCTTTGACATGGTGTTAGTTGTTGTAGGTTATTCTGTATATTCGGCTACTGCCTCTTTTAATTGTATTTTGTTATATAAATAGATAAAAATAAAAAATGGGAATCCTAAAAAGAAAGCCAAATAAATGTTTGTAAAATTATCCCGATTTGTAATGGCTTTGATTTCTTGTAAACTCTCTGACGATTTATGTATGGTGGTATACATTAGAACTAAATTAACTAAACCAACAACCATCAGGATAACATTTCCTGAAGTTGATAATACAGCAAATAGGATAGATAAAAGACTAAACGTTAACGCTAAGCCACTTTGTTTTTTATATAATTTGTAATAGTAGTTTAATTTTAAATAATCGGCATTGTATAAACTTTTTGTTTGTAGCAATTCGTCTTGACTAATTCCTCTACTTTCTAATATTTTAAGAGCTTTTAAACGATATTCTGTAGTGTATCCAAATTGTTCTGCATTTTTTACAATTCCTTTAATTACAGTAGTTTCCTTAGTGTCTAATGAAGCGTAATCTTCATCCTCCAGGTTAATGTTTAGACTATCTAACGATACTATCTCACGTTTAAATTGCAATTCCATTTCTTCTTTATCTTCTTTTTTAGAGAAGACTTTTATAAAAGGTTCTGTTAACCAATCAAAGTTAATAGACATTCCTATATCATTAGTTGCGCGATACGTTAGTAGTACTGCAAAAGGGGTCATTAGTATAGAAGCCATCCAAGCCCCAAAAAAGGGTGGAATGGTATCTTCTTGGGCAATTTTTCTACCAAAGGTATTCATGAAATGAAAAGAGATAAAAATTAACATGGCAAATACAATAGGCAAGCCTAATCCACCTTTTCTGATGATGGCACCTAAGGGAGCACCAATAAAAAACATTAACAAGCAGGAATAGGCAATTACAAATTTTTCATGAATGGCTAACCAATGATTGTTGATGTTTTTTGATTTAATTTCTAAATCTGTTTTATTGCTTTGGATACTAAATTCACTACTAGTAGTATTGCTTTTGGCTGTTTCTAAAATTTGTTTACGTTCCATTTCGTTAAAAATAGAAAGTATATCTTTAGGAACTTCTTTTTTAGGTAATTTATCTTTAGCTGTGTTGGAATTGTTTTTTCTTCTGAAAATATTTTCCGTGCGCATAATGATATTGTCTGCATAAGAAATTACGTCTTTGTTGTAATTTTTTTGCAATGAATCTATGGTATATTTTAATTCAGGTACCGTGAGCATTTTTTCAGAAGTGATGTTTCCATCATCAATTTCTGCTTGGTTTAATTTCGTTAAATCAATATTTATGACGTATTTTTTAAAACTACTTTTTGTAAACGGAAGGCGCTTGCGTTCTTCAAATTTTTTAGGATGCATGTCTTCGTAGTAATAGCCATCGTACAATTCAAGTTGCAAATAATTGGTATCGTCTTCACTGGTTAATATACCACTTTTAGCTTTAATAACGGTATTGGCACCTAATCCCATGTTATTGTTTTTTACATGCATAGTAATACCTTCTAAAAGCTCTCCATTGTCGCCCGATTTTTTTTCAACTTTAATGTTTGAGGTACCAATGGTATTAAATTGTCCTTCTGCAATTGCCATAGCTGGTTTTTGCTGTACAATGGTTTTTCTAAGGTTGATGAATTTGTATTGTGCGTCTGGAATTACATTGTTAGCAAAAAAGAAGGAAACAAAGGCTAAAATACCAATAGTTATGGTGAGCATTTTCATGGCGCGTTGCAAAGAAATACCTGAGGATTTCATTGCAGCAAACTCATAGTTTTCAGCAAAACTACCGAAGGTCATGATAGACGCTAATAATACTGATAAAGGCAATACTAATGGAACAATCGTAGGGGCGTAGAACGATAGGAATTTTATGATGGTAAAAAAGTCTAAATCTTTACCCGCTAATTCAGCAATGAAGAGCCAAATTCCTTGTAAAACGAATATAAAAAACAAGATTACAAATACCGTAGTAAATGTAATCATGAAAGATTTAATAATGTATTTATCTAATATTTTCACCCGAACGAAATTAGTCTAATTTATTGATGTAATAATTAGGATATTTTGATTTGGTAAAGGTAAAATGATTTTTCGATAATGGCTGATTTGTTTTAAAAGAATTAACAGTTAAAGTTGTTTTTGTGCCATTTTTGCCCACTTCAATAATCGTGTAGATGTGTTTGGTTTGTACATCGATACCAATTAAAATTTCTTTTCGTTGGTCTTTGTTACTATTTGGAGTTAATTTTAAAAACTGTATTTTTCTTCCTTTTAGATTTTGAGTAATGTCCCAAGCGTATTTGTAACCCGAATTAAAAAAGGTTAGCATTTTATTTGGAGTAATGGCATTATCGTCTTTTGCATCAAAATTAGCGACCGATATTTCTTCATCTTCAGGAACAATAGTATATACTTTTTTTCCGTCGAAAATCTTCGTAACTCCCATGAAGTTAAGGTTGTATAAATTTCCTTGTAGCGCTACATTTCCTTTACTTTCTTGGTTGATGTTTTCTTTCGGATTATTTAAACTGTATTTAAAGTCAATCACAATGTTATTGTACGATTTTACTTTGGCCGATACTTCATCTAATAACTCTTTTGCTTTTTTAGCATCTTGAGCTTGAAGAGTGAAACCAATAAGTAATGCGATTGCAACTTGTAAAAAACGTGTCATTTGGATATTAATTTTGTTCATTATTTAAAAAATGTTCCAGAGCAACTAAATCAGGAATTAAAACGGAACGAGCTTTACTACCTTCGAATGGACCTACAATACCAGCTGCTTCTAATTGGTCGATTAAACGACCAGCTCTGTTGTATCCTAGTTTGAGTTTTCTTTGAATTAAAGAAGCACTTCCTTGTTGCGCTGTTACGATTACTTCTGCAGCATCTCTAAACAAAGAATCTCTTTCGGAGATATCTATATCAAGTTTTATGCCACTATCTTCTCCTACATATTCAGGTAATAGGTATGCTTCAGGGTATGCTTTTTGTGAGCCGATGAAATCACAAATTTTATCTACCTCTGGCGTGTCAACAAAAGCACATTGCACTCTGACGATTTCGTTACCTTGTGTGTAAAGTAAATCACCTCGTCCAATTAACTGATCAGCACCACCTGAATCTAAAATGGTTCTTGAGTCAATTTTAGAAGTAACTCTAAATGCAATACGCGCTGGGAAGTTGGCCTTAATCATCCCTGTAATTACGTTTACAGAAGGGCGTTGCGTAGCAATGATTAAATGAATTCCAATAGCACGCGCTAACTGAGCCAAACGTGCAATAGGTGTTTCTACTTCTTTACCAGCAGTCATAATTAAATCGGCAAATTCGTCAACTACTAACACGATGTACGGTAAAAATCGGTGTCCGTTTTCTGGATTTAATTTGCGGTTTCTGAATTTCTCGTTGTATTCTTTGATATTTCTAACCATGGCATCTTTTAGTAAAGAATAACGGTTGTCCATTTCAATACACAACGAATTTAAGGTGTTGATAACCTTTGTATTATCTGTAATAATAGCATCGCCACCATCAGGTAGTTTGGCTAAATAATGACGTTCAATTTTATTGAAAAGGGTTAATTCTACCTTTTTCGGATCCACCAAAACAAATTTTACTTCAGCTGGGTGTTTTTTGTAGAGTAGGGAAGTCAATACTGCATTTAATCCTACCGATTTTCCTTGTCCTGTAGCACCTGCCATCAGTAAGTGAGGCATTTTGGCTAAATCTACTACAAAGGTTTCATTCGAAATGGTTTTTCCTAAGGCAATAGGTAATTCCATTTCAGCGGTTTGGAATTTTGGTGAAGAGATAACGCTCTTCATAGAAACCATGGTAGGATTGTTGTTTGGTACTTCAATACCTATAGTTCCTTTTCCAGGAATTGGCGCAATAATACGGATTCCTAAAGCCGCTAATGACAATGCAATATCGTCTTCTAAGTTTTTAATTTTGGAGATACGAATCCCTGCTTCTGGTACAATTTCATATAAAGTAACCGTAGGACCTACTGTTGCTTTTATTTGCGAAATACCGATGCTGTAATTCTTTAAAGTATCTACAATTTTATTTTTATTTTCTTCTAATTCTGCTTGATTGATGGTAATACCTCCAGAAGAATATTCTTTTAGTAAGTCAATCGAAGGAAATTGGTAGTGCGATAATTCTAAGGTTGGGTCAAATAATCCAAAATCTTGTACCAATTTAGCGGCTAAATTTTCTTCAACCAATTCTTCTTCTTCCACTTTTTCAATAACAAAAGCGTCTTCATTTACAAAATCTTCTTTGGGAATACTTCGGTCTTCGATAGAGAAATTAGTTACTTCTGGCGTTTCTACTTTTGGCTTAGGATCTAAATTTAGTTCCGATGCAGAAGCAATTGTTGGTTTTAATGCTTCTTTATCAATTTCAAAAGAAGAAGGATAGGTTTTTAATTCAAAATTACCCATTTCTTCTTCGTCTTCCGTTAAAACGAAGTCTTCTTTAATGTTGTAAGGAGTAGTTAAAGGTAAATCAGTATTGATCTCCTCCTCATCTTCTTCGGTATCCTCTTTTAGAGGAACAGGAATTACAGCTGCAGCTATGTCTTCATTAAATTCTGCTTGTGGTTTTTCAAAAACTTTAGTAAAACTTTCGGGCGATATTTTAATTTTGAATACTAAAAAAAGTACTATTCCAAACAAAAGCACTAATAATGTTCCTGTTTTTCCGATATAATCTTGAATGTATAGATTCATTTCGTAGCCTACTGTTCCTCCAAGTTGCGGAATGTAGTCCCAGAAAAATCCTAAGATTACAGATACGAAAATGATTAAATATAAGTCCCAAAAAAAACTTTTCTTTAGTTTGGATATTGGCATATCTAACACACCATAAGCACCTAGTAAAAATAATATTCTAACAAATATAAACGATGCTACTCCAAATCCTTTATACAAAAAGAAGTCGGCCAAGTAAGCTCCAAATTTGCCCAACCAGTTTTCAGCTTTAGCATCTCTGTTTGTTAATTGAGTTACTAAATCTTGGTCGTTATTGCCTGTAATGAAATACGAAATAAAAGAAAGCAGTAATGCTAATGAAAAGAAAATTAGCGAAATACCTAAAATAAATTTCTGCTGACGACTTAAAAGCCAAGAGAATTTTTCTTTGGTTTCAGTAGGGTTATTAACGGAGTCTTTGCTTGTTTTTTTTGCCATGTAAAAGTAACAATTTTTACAAAAGTAGCTAAATTAAAACAAATATGGAAAATAAATAATGCATCCTATTGCAATTGCAGTTAATGCGGTAAAAAACACTGCACCAGCGGCAATATCTTTAATAAAACCAATACGTTCGTGAAAATCTGGATGAATAAAATCGGCAATTTTTTCTACCGCAGTATTTAATCCTTCAATTCCTAAGACTAAACCAAATACAAGAATTTGCATCATCCATTCATAACGATTAATGCCAACATAAAATCCAGCAAATGTCATTAGAACTGCCAAAGAGGATTGCACCATAATGCTGTGCTCTGTTGTAATTAATTTGAATGCTCCTTTAAGTGCAAACACCATACTTTTTAATCGGCCTGTAAAAAGGGTTTCGTCTTTTTCGAATTTCATTTAATATGTTTTTTATCTTATTTTTTGATTCTAACAAGGCAATCAAAATAAGGTTTTTGTCCTTCTGAACTCGTTTCACTTCGTTGGATCTTTAATTTCAAGAATCTCTTACGGTTTCTAAAAATCTACTTTGAAAGAATTAGTAACGAGTTCAGCTTGACAAATCTTGTTTATGTTCAATTATAGCACTGCTAAAGCAGCTTCATAATTTGGTTCGTTTGCAATTTCGTTTACTTGTTCTGTGTGAAGAATAGTTCCGTTTTCATCTAAAACAATTACCACACGAGAATGTAAACCAGCTAAAGGACCCTCTGTGATTTCTAACCCGTAGTTTTTTCCAAAACCACCGTCTTTAAAATCAGAAAGATTGATTACATTTTCTAATCCTTCAGCGCCACAAAAACGTTTTTGTGCAAAAGGTAAATCTCTAGAAATACACAAAACTTTTGTGTTTTCTAACGTACTTGCATTTTCGTTAAATTTTCTAACTGAAGTAGCGCAAGTTCCTGTATCGATGCTTGGAAAAATATTTAAAACTACTCTTGAACCAGCAAAATCAGCTAAAGATGCTGTTCCTAAATCGGTTTTAACTAAATTAAAATCGGTTGCTTTTGAACCTACTACTGGCAATTCGCCATTTGTGTGAATTGGATTTCCTCCTAGTGTAATTGATGCCATACCTTTGTTTTATTTAAAGTACAAAAGTAAAGAATAATTAGTAAAAGAAAGACTTATATTTTGCTTAAGATTACTTAACGCAATAACCAATTCTTAAAATCAAAGAAATTTTGAGGTGCTACACCATGTCCAATAGGATATTCATGATAAGCTACTTCTAATCCTAAATTTTCTAAAGCAGGTTTAGCTTTTCTAGCCCATTCAACAGGAATTACTTGATCAACAGAGCCATGGGAAACAAAGAATTTCAAATGTGAAATGGCTTTGGTATCGATAATTTCTGGTAGTATTTCCTGGTTAAAATAACCGCTTAATGCAACCACTTTTGCTATTTTTTCAGGATAGGTTAGGGCTGTAGCATAACTTAAAATAGCACCTTGACTAAAGCCTATTAAAGTTATATTTTTAGTATCGATAGCATATTTTTTTACGATTTCGTCTATAAAACTCGCAATTAATTCTACCGATTCTTTCGCTTGCGCATTATCTGAAAACTTATTTTCATCCGCATCAAAATGAATGGCATACCATGCATGACCATAGGGTTGTAAATCATAAGGCGCACGAACCGAAATTACATAACTATCATCTGGTAATTCGGTAGCGAATGAAAATAAATCTTCTTCGTTACTGCCATAGCCATGTAATAATATCAATAATGGATTTTGGTCTTTTATTGTTTTTGGTTCTTGAATTAAGTAGTGTAAGTTCATTTTAGAAACTTTTAAATAATTTTTGATACAAATCTCCTAAGAAAGGAACTGGTTTTTGTTCACCATTTAAGGCATTCATAAATCCGAATAACCATAAAATAAAAATGAATGTCCAAAAGGAAGCCGTAACCATCCAGTTATCAAAATATCCAATAGGGTAGCCCAATAAGAAGAAAGTAATGAAAATTCCTAATGCTTGACGAATGTGAAAACTTGCAAAACTATTTTTTGTTTCGCTGTTCATGAATATTGCAATGATACTTCCAATAATTGTTAAATAGCTTACAATTGCTGTTTGTTTTCCTTGTTCTATTTCGTTCATAATACAAAAATCAATTATTAATTATTCATTATCAATTGTCCGTTGTTGTAAATACCGATGGCTTTCCCTTTCATTTTTTGTCCCAAGAAAGCAGTGTTTTTAGATTTTGAAAGTATGTTTTCTTTTTCAAATGTCCAATCTTCTTCTAGAGAAAAGAGTGAAATATCGGCTTTATTTCCAATTGTAATTGAAGGATTATTAATACTGAAAACCAGTTTGTTGGCTACTAATTTATTAACTAATACTTCAAGTGGTAAAATTGTAAGCAAAGCACCAAAAGCACTTTCTAATCCGATGGTTCCGTCTTTGGCTAAATCAAATTCTAATTTCTTAAGTTCGATGTCTAACGGATTGTGATCTGACGTAATGCAATCGATAGTTCCATCTAAAACAGCTTCCTCTAACGCTTTTCTTGTAGCTTCTTCGCGTAATGGAGGCAATACTTTGTATCGTGAATCAAATCCCATTAAAATATCGTCGTTTAAAACTAAATTATGAATCGCCACGCTACAAGTCACTTGTAATCCTTTTGCTTTGGCTTCTTTGATTAATTTGATGCTTCCTTGAGTTGAAATGGTTGGGATATGTAGTTTTCCGCCTGTATATTCTAATAAAAATAAGTTGCGTGCTACTTGTAATTCTTCGGCTAAAGCGGGGATTCCTTTCATCCCTAATTTGGTACTTACCACGCCTTCATTTGCAATTCCGATTCCCTTTAAAGTGCTGTCTTGACAAAAAGCGATCACCATTCCGTCGAAATCTTGCACATATTGTAAGGCAATTTTTTGAAGATTGGCATTTTGTAACGCTTTCTTATAATCACCAAATGCTATAGCTCCAGCGTTTTTCATGTCGAATAATTCCGCTAAATCGGTTCCTTCGCTGCCTTTCGTTAACGCTCCGATTGGATATAAATTTGTCGCTTGGTTTTTAGCTCTGTCCAGTACAAATCGAACTTGCGCTTGATTGTCTATGGTTGGGTTTGAATTCGGTTGTAGTGCTACTGCAGTAAATCCGCTTTTAGCAGCTACTTGTAATCCATTTTTTATTGTTTCACGGTCTTCATAGCCTGGTTCTCCAAAAGAAACTGAACTGTCCATCCAACCTTGAGAAACGTGTAAATTATGAATATTCACCACTTCAAAACCCGAAGCAGCAGAAATTTCTTTTTCTATTTGTGTTATCGTTCCGTTTTCAATTTTGATGTCCATCGTTTGGTTGTGAAACGGACTTGAAGCGTCGATAATTTTGGCTTGCTTTAGAATAACTTGCGTCATTTTACAAATTTTTGGATTAGAAGTTCTGTTATTAAAAATAGTAGTGTTGCGATGATAAACCATTTCCAAATTTCATTGCTGGTGCGTTCGGAAGCAATGTCGTTTAGAACAGTGGCTATGTTGTTTACTTTCGTGAAATTTTCAAAATTAGCAGTTGTAACTTGCGTTAAATCGCTTTCCGTTCTTGGGTAGTTGAAACTGATTTTCTTCAAAGAATTCTTCGTTTTTATAACCTCAAAATTTCCTGCTTCTTCAGGATAATCGCCAAAAGATAGTTTGCATTTGGCATTTAAAATTTGTTGCATCGGGATAAAACTATATCCTTCTTTTTGTACCGAAACCACTTCGTCTTTTGCTAGTATGGTTTCTAAAATCAGGTTTTCGTTTTCTCCAATAGTATAAGCGTTAATTCCTGTTTTGCCTTGATTTTGTCCCATGTTATATAAGGTTGGAACAATTAAAGGTGCATTTTGAAAGTTACTATTTTGTTTGTTTATTGGAGCCGAAAAAGCGTAAAAAGTTCCCAATCGATTCGTAGTTGAACCCACAAAAACTGTGTTATCTTCGTATTGTAAAATATTGGTTACTCCAGCTAAAGTAAAGCTTCCTTTTACGTTTGGATATTGGAAGTTAGTCACTTTTTTCTCAAAAACGGTTTGATATAATGGATGACTAAAATTGATTTTCGTGATTTGTTTTTCGGAAGTCGAAAGTTGGGAATAATTCAAACCACCAAAGTTTTTAGCGAATGTATTCAATAAACTTGGTGAATTTTTTGCATTCGGAATCAAAACAATATTACCGCCTTTTTCATAAAATGATTTCAGCGTTTTTCCTAAAGCAACTGGTAAGTCTTCTAATTCATTCAATACAATGGCATCTTGATTTTCAATTTGATTGTAATCTAGAGTGGCTAATTCTGTACTTTGAAAAGTAAACTCATCAGTCGTAAAAATGCGACTTAAGAAATTGTTTTTATCCGAATTTCCTATAGCAATTACTTTAGCTTTTTCTGGTTTTGAAATGCTTAGATAAAAATCGTTGTCATAGCTTAAACTGTTATCTTCGATACTAATGTTGCCATGGAAATCGTTTTTTGGAATGGTTATCGCAATTTCGGTTTTTTGATTTTCAAATTTTGCAATGGTTTTTGCAATCGCTTTATTGTTGCTGAAAACAGAAAGTGGCACTTCATTCTCCGTTTCTCCAAAAGCTTGTAGCGTGATTTTCAGTTCATAGAATTGATCCAAAACTTGCGAAATCACAACCTTGTCAATACTGATATTGGTTTTGTTTTGCGCTTCAGGTTGGATGAAGTATACAATATTGTTTTCTGCTAAATCCAATGCTTTTTTACTTTCCGATTGAATGGCATCGGTAATGATGACGTAGTCTTTTTTTGTGTTTTTCTTTTTAGTTTCGACTTGATTTATCAGATAATCCAACTGAAACGGCATCGCAGAATACTTTAAATTCTGTAATTCTTTCTGAATCGATTTGACATCCGTATCCCAAAACACTTCGGAATTGGTAAGCAATGAGAATTGTTGGTTTTCAGGTAATTCTTCTAATAATTCTTGAATGCTTCGTTTTAGTAATTCTCCTTTTGCGCCATTAGCTTGCATAGAAAACGAATTGTCTAACAAGATAATTAACTCGTTGCCTTTATTGGTGGTGTCTTTGGCGTTAAAAAACGGTTGAGCAAAAGCAATAATCAAACAAGCCAATAATAATAAACGAGTAGCCAATAACAACCATTTCTTGATTTTAGAACTTTTTCGGGTTTGAATTTGAAGTTCTTTAAGAAGCTTTACGTTGGTAAAATATTCTTTTTTAAAACGACGTAATTGAAATAAATGCACCAATAATGGTATAACCAAGAGCAAAAGAAAATAGAGTATTTCGGGATGTTTAAATTGCATTTACGATTAGAATTTGTCAAAACTACGAAATTCAATTTAGAATTTAGAATTTAGAATTCAGAAAATGTTGTGCAATAATTTTTTGGAACACAGATGACCCGGATTTGAGAAATTTTTACGGATTTTTTTACTGCCAACTCAATACTATTTCTTCTTCCTTTTCTCGTCTCTTTTACGTTCGATGTTTCTGTTTCTCGATTCGGTTTTGCGGGGTTTACGTTTTCCTGGACCGCCAAGGTTTACTTTGGCATTTTTATCTTTTTTCTTGTGAAAAGCTTCGCCACCTTCTTTTTTAGGTGTTTTCAACAAGAATTTCATTTTTTTCTTTTCTTTTTCGAAGTCTAAATAGCGTTCTTCTATTTTTAAATCTTCGGGTAGTGGAAATTCTTTAATAACAGTATTCATTAACAATTCTACCTCAATTTTACTTTCAACTTCACTTGGTGAAACCAAACTGATGGCAATACCGGTTTTATCAGCACGACCCGTTCTACCGATACGGTGCATGTATTTTTCTGGTTCATCTGTAAATTGTAAGTTGATTACGTGTGTAATATCAGAAATATCTAAACCACGAGCCATAATATCTGTCGTAACCAATCCTCTTAATTCGCCTGCTTGAAACGAAGCCATCGTATTTAAACGATAATTTTGCGATTTATTTGAGTGAATAACCCCAAATTGCTCTGGAAATTCTTCGTCTAAGGTTTCAAAAACCAAATCAACAATACGTTTATTGTTTACGAAAATCAACACACGTTCCATGGTTTCGGTTTCGCGAACCAAATGTTTTAACATATTTAATTTGGTCAAAAAGTTTGGAACTTGATATACGATTTGTTCAATTTGTTCTAACGGAGTTCCGCTTTGTGCTAAAGAAACTTCTACGGGGAATTCGAAATATTCATCTAACATTGCATCTACTTCTTCGGTCATGGTTGCCGAGAATAAGATGTTTTGTTTTTTGCAACGCATCATCGATAAAATCGAAGTCAATTGCGCACGGAACCCTAAGTTTAAGATTTCATCAAATTCGTCAATGACTAATTTTTGTAATTCGTCGAAACGTAAAACACCGTCAAGACCTAAATCCATTACACGACCCGGTGTTCCTACTAAAATATCGACACCTTGTGCTAATGCTTTACGTTGTGTATTTATATTTACACCACCATAAATACCAAGAGTTCTAACACTCATGTATTTGGTTAATTTTTCAACTTCTTCAGCTACTTGAACTACTAATTCACGCGTTGGAACTAAAATAACAATTCTGGCTGATTCGTTATTTTGAAACTTCCATTGTTTAAGGATAGGTAATAAATAAGCAAAGGTTTTTCCTGTACCTGTTTGTGCAATTCCCATCATGTCTCTTCCTGAAAGAATAACTGCATGCGATTTTTCTTGAATAGGTGTAGCGTGAACAAAACCTAATTCGTCTAATGCTTTTTGTAGTGATTTTGGTAAATCGAATTCTTGGAACGTCTTCATGATGTAAATAAAATTGTTTGCAAAGGTACATAAACTTTTTGGATTGAATTTTGATAGTAAATTCTATAATAAAGAGTATTTTTATAACATATTAGGTCAATTTATATAACAAATTTTAATTTTATAGGACTATTTTTGTTGAGTGAAAAAAAGAATGCTATTCATATTTTTTTTTATCTTTTGTATAAGTTCTTGGGGAGTACAAGCTCAGGAAATTATTCAAGAGAAAGATAGTGTTTCAATATATAAGGATATTAATGATTTTTCGAGAAGGAGTAAATTTTCACGCTTTATTTATAAGTTGCTTTTTAGAGAATCGGCATTAAAAGTTGAAAATATAATTCCTGTACCCACAAAAAAGGATGAGAATGGGGTTGGAAAACATCAGGAAGGTAAAATTATTCGAAATATCACCATTCAAACGTTGGATCCATTTGGTTTTTCTGTTTCTAATGTGCAAAAAAGACCTAAGCGTAAGTTAGAAAATTTTGGAAATTCCGTTCATATCAAGACAAAAGAGATTACCATTCGCAATATTATGCTCTTTAAAAAATATGATAAGTTAGACTCAAAACTATTACTAGAATCGGAACGTTTAATAAGAAGTCAACGTTATGTTCGTGAAGTTGATATTGTTGCGGCGGATATTCCTAATTGTATTGATTCTGTTGATGTTACGATTCGAGCCTTAGATTCTTGGACCTTAATTCCTACGGGTAGTTTATCTTCAAATGAAAGTAGTGTTAAAATAACCGAGCGAAATATTTTAGGATTTGGACATTCAATAAGCGGTAATATTAAAAATCGTTTTGATACTAATGAACAAGCTGTATATGCGCAATACTCTATAAATAATATCAAGAATACTTATATTCGATTAGATTTAGATTATGCTAAAGATTATTCAAATGATAGTAGGAGAAGTATTGCTTTAAATAGACCATTTTATTCGGTAATTGCAAAAAATGCTGGAGGTGTTTTTTTTGAAAACCGTATGCAAACCGAACAATTTCCAGAGGGAGATTTGCTTAATCCACAGGTTATTTCATATGATTTTCAGGAATATTGGTTTGGAAGAGCTTTTAAGATCAACTCTAACTCTAATCCTAATCGTTATTTTAATAATTTGGTTTTGGCTCTAACTTACAATCAAAAAGATTATGGACGACAACCCGATGTTGTTCTAGATCCAAGTTTATATTTTTCAAATGAGAAAAATTGGGTAGGAATGATTGGTTTTTCAAAACAAAAGTTCTATCAAGACACCTTTTTATTCAATTTTGAAATTGAGGAGGATATTCCTTATGGAGAAAATATTGCATTGATTATTGGTCACCAAGAAAAGAACAGCACTTCAAGAATGTATTCAGGTATTAGTGTTTCGTATGGTAAAAAATTTAAAATGGGTTACTTTAGTGGAGTTGCCGAGTGGGGAAGTTTCTATAATTCGGGTTCAACTGAACAAACTACTTTTAAATTAGGATTAAATTATTTTAGTCCACTTTTACATGTTGGAAGTTGGCGATTCAGACAGTTTATTAAACCAACTTTTATTTGTGGAAATAATCGTGACGCTTCTTTTAAAGATCGTTTAAATCTATTAGAAAGTGATGGTTTGCCAGGGTTTAATAGTCGTTTAAATGGTGTTCAAAAATGGAGTGTTTCTTTTCAAACGCAATCCTATATTCCTGGAAGTTGGTATGGTTTCCGCTTTAGTCCTTATTGTAATGTAACATTAGGTTCTATTGCTGGTGAAAATGCGTTACTTTCAAGCAAAGTATATTCAAAATTTAGTATTGGAGCATTAATCAATAATGATTTTTTAGTTTTCAATAGTTTTCAAATTTCATTTTCATATTATCCCACCATTCCGTTCGAAGGCGACAATATCATGAAAATCAACTCCTTTGAAAATAACAATTTGACTTTATACGATTTTCAGTTGTCTAAGCCGGCTTATATTCGTTATGAATAGTTTTTTTTAGGTTACACTATATCGTCATTGAGAACAACTTGGTTTCTGGGGCTTTTCTAATTAATCTTAAATCAAATGCCATACAAATATTACGAACAAAAGGTTTTCCTTTTTCGGTTACTGTTATAGTATCATCTTGAATTGTCAGTAAACCGTCTTCACGCATTTCTTCTAAATTTGCTAAAACGCACGATAATTCAGGAAAATCTAACGCTTTGTCTTTCCATGAAGTGGTAAACTGACACATTAAATTCAAAATATGTCTTCTGATTATTAAGTCTTCAGCCGATAATAAATGTCCTCTAAAAACAGGTAATTGGTCTTCGGCTAAATGGGTATAATAATCTTCTAATGTTTTTTCGTTTTGCGCAAAACTGTACCAACTATCACTAATGGAAGAAACGCCAAGTCCAATCATTAGTTGTGTTTTAGAAGCGGTGTAGCCCATGAAATTACGGTGTATTTTTCCTTCTTTAAATGAAATAAACATACTATCGTTTTCTAATGCAAAGTGATCCATTCCAATTTCATGGTAGCCGTTTTGTGCAAGTTGTTTTTTACCTTCTTCATACAACAAACGTTTTTCGTCGTCTTTAGGTAAATCGTCGTCTTTAAATCCACGTTGTCCATTCCCTTTAATCCAAGGTACATGGGCATAGCTATAAAATGCTAATCGATCTGGTTGCAGTGATTTTGTTTTATCTATGGTGTCTTTTATAGCTTCTAAACTTTGGAATGGAAGCCCAAATATCAAATCATGTCCAATAGAAGTGTAACCAATTTCTTTTGCCCAAAACGTAACTTTTGCCACATTATGAAAAGGTTGAACGCGATGAATTGCCTCTTGTACTTCTATAGAATAATCTTGTACTCCAAAACTAACTCTTCTAAATCCTAAATCATATAAAGTTTGTAAGTGTTTTTTTGTAGTATTGTTTGGATGTCCTTCAAAACTAAACTCGTGTTCAGTTGCAATTGTTGCATATTGCACGATTCCATTAATTAGACGTTCTAAATTTTCAGGCGAAAAAAATGTTGGCGTTCCACCTCCTAAATGAATTTCACGTATGATGGGTTTTCTTGGAAATAAATCACAATATAATCTCCATTCTTTAATAACTGCTGTGATATAGGTATCTTCTACTTCATGACGTTTCGTGATTCTTTTATTACAGCCACAAAACGTACATAAACTTTCGCAAAAAGGTAAATGAATATATAAACTAATTCCTTCAGAGGCATTTGATTCTTTAAAAGATTGTAAAAGAGTATTTTTCCAATCTTCTAAATGGAATTTTTCTTCCTCCCAGTAAGGAACTGTTGGGTAACTGGTATAACGGGGTCCGGGAACATTATATTTTTGGACTATAGAGACTGACATAATGATAGATTTTTAGCACAATACAAACTTAGTTTGATTGGAAATAATAAAAAATGATATTTATCATGTTGCTTTTATGTAACAAATATTACAGATAAGATAAAGGGTATATTGTACCTTTGAAAAGGTAAAAATGAAGATATGAATGCAAAATTTAATGAAATCATTAACGGGAATGATTTGGTTTTAGTTGACTTTTATGCAGAATGGTGCGGACCCTGTAAAATGATGTCGCCCATATTGCAAGAAGTTAAATTAGATTTAAAAGAAGCTGTTAAAATTATAAAGGTAAATGTAGACCAACATCAAGATTTAGCGGGACATTTTATGGTTCGTGGTGTGCCAACTTTTATGTTATTTAAAACGGGTAAGATGTTATGGCGTCAATCGGGAGTGTTGAGTGCTAAAGATTTAACACAAATTATTAGTTCTCATATGAATTAATTTTTTGTATATTTAATTCAAAATAAAAATAGAAAAATATGAGAATAAAAGTAATGAGTTTATTGTTCCTATTCATAGGATTTACTTCTTGTTTAAAGAATCATTCTGACGGGATTCAAGTTATAGATGTGGCTAAGTATGAGAAAAAAATTACTGAGCCAAATATTCAGTTAATTGATGTTCGTACCTCAGAAGAATTTAGTGAAGGCCATATAGAAAATGCAGTAAACATTGATGTTACGGCTAATGATTTTGATGCGAAAGTAGCAAGTTTAGACAAAGAAAAACCAGTTATGGTGTATTGTAAATCGGGTGGAAGAAGTGCTAAAGCTTCTGCGAGATTAAAGGAATTAGGATTTAAAACCATTACAGATTTAGAAGGCGGAATTACCAATTGGAAAAGTGAGAATAAACCAACAGTAAAATAAATTTAATACACTTAGATTATGAAAAAAAATGTAGGAACAGGTGATCGCTTTTTGCGAGTTATGCTTGGTGTGATTGCACTAATTTTAGGTCTTTCAGGTATGTTAGAAGGTACTTTTAAATGGGTTGCATTAGGGGTTGGAGCCGTTATGGTTTTTACCGCATCGGTTCAATTTTGTCCGCTTTATACTTTGTTAGGTGTTAATACTTGTAAAGTAAAGCCCAAAAAATAAAAATTTATTAACTTATACTCTAGGTATGATGGTTTCCAAAAAGTTAGTGTTTGTCATTCCGAATTTATTTCGGAATCTAGTTTAAAATTATATATTTTAGAAGCTGAAACAAGTTCAGCTTGACAAATCAAGACTTTTTAGACACCCTCGTACTTTTTTTATATTATAAATATGATAACTTGGCACGATTTTGAAAAGGTTGAGATGCGAGTAGGAACTATCTTAGAAGTAAAAGATTTTCCAAAAGCTAATAAACCATCGTTTCAATTGACGATTGATTTTGGTTTGGAATTAGGAATTAAAAAATCATCTGCTCAAATAACCAAACGTTATACTAAAGAAGATTTGATTGGGAAACAAATCATTGCGGTGGTTAATTTTCCCAAGAAACAAATTGCCGATTTTATGAGCGAATGTTTAGTTTTGGGTTCGGTAGGAGAAGAGAACGATATTGTTTTACTGACTTCTGATATTCCAGTTGCAAATGGGTTGCGGATAGGATAAAATAAACTTCAAACTTTAGGGTTTTGTTATTAAGAAAATATTTATAAAAATTTTTTTTTCCATTTTTTTGTTGAAATTTTGATTTATGAAAAA
>Ga0255098_1000100_pt1 | contig 27943 bp, 28 predicted proteins | sample Colum_Atlam_RepC_2_FD_188440 | JGI IMG/M metagenome (GOLD analysis project Ga0255098, IMG submission 188440) | Freshwater microbial communities from Columbia River, Oregon, United States - Colum_Atlam_RepC_8d | ecosystem: Environmental > Aquatic > Freshwater > River | place: USA: Oregon... | reverse complement strand
AGTTCTTTCGCATGGCATAAGTTTTATGTTTCTGTAACTCAAATAGACTACGTGCCTAATAAAAAACGAATAGAAATTACCCACAGAATTTTTATCGATGATTTGGAAAAAGCATTGGAAAAAAAGTACAAGAAAAAAGTATATTTAACTTCAACAAAAGAACTTCCAGAGGCCGAAACATTAATTAAAAATTATTTAAAGGAGAATATTAAAATTTCTATAAATAAAAAGCCACAGGAGATTGTTTATTTAGCGAGAGAAGTTGAAGGTGATGTGTTAATTTTTTACACTAAAATTGCTATTTCAAAAAAAATAAATACCTTCGATATCTTTAATTCATTATTAACTGATATTTACAAGGAACAACAAAATATTGTTCATGTTCATATCAATAGTAACAAAAACAGCTTTTTGTTTACTAATACTGATACGGAACAAAAAATAGACTATTAAAGAATCCTATATACTATGAAAAAGTCAATTGTACTTAGTGCGTTTTTAACTTTATCACTTGCATTCGGAGCGTTTGCTCAAGAAGTTAAGTCAGAAGATAAAAAGCGTGAACCTGGACATTATAATGAGAATAAATTTCGTCAAATGTATGATGAAATGGCTACTCCAAATATGTTTAGAACAGCTTCTGGAGCTCCTGGACCTGCTTATTATCAGCAAAAAGCAGATTATAAAATGAATCTGGAATTAGATGATAAGAACAAAAAATTATATGGTTCAGAAACAATTACCTATTACAATAACGCAAAAGAATCGTTAGAATATTTATGGGTACAATTAGACCAAAATATTGAAAGACCAGATTCTAAAACACCTTTAGTGGAAAGCCAAAACATGGATAAAGCCATTTCAACAAGTGGTTTTGCAAAAAAATACATGGGAAGTCCTTTTCAAGGAGGTTTTAACATCGAATATGTTAAAGATGCTAAAGGTAATCCAATGAATTATACCATTAATCAAACGATGATGAGAATCGATTTGCCTAAGCCTTTAAAAAATGGTGAAAAAGTTTCTTTCTCAATCAAGTGGTGGTATAACATTGTAAATTATATGGAAGGAGCTAACAACGGTCGTTCTGGTTATGAACAATTTCCTGATGGAAACCGTTTGTATGTTATGGCTCAGTTTTTCCCAAGAATGGCGGTCTATAATGATGTAGAAGGATGGCAAAACATGCAATTCTGGGGTAGAGGTGAGTTTGCTTTAGCTTTTGGAGATTACGAAGTAAATATTACAGTTCCAGCAGACCACGTTATGGAAGGAACTGGAGTATTACAAAACAGAAGCGAAGTTTTTACGGCAGAACAAGTAAAAAGATGGGAATTAGCAGAAAAAACATTTGACAAACCTGTTGTAATTGTAACTCAAGAAGAAGCGGTTGCTGCAGAAAAAAGTTTCTCTGACAAAAAGAAAACATGGAAATTTAAAGCTCAAAATGTGCGTGACTTTGGTTTTTCAACGTCAAGAAAATTCATCATCGATGCTATGGCGGTTGATTTACCAACAAACAAACCATTGGCCATTTCAATTTATCCAAAAGAAGCAAATCCACTTTGGGGAGATTTATCTACAAAAGCGGTGGCGCATACTTTAAAAACGTATTCTCATTTTACATTTGATTATCCTTACCCAAAGGCAGTATCTGTTTCTGCAGAAGATCAAGGAATGGAGTATCCAATGATTTGTTGGAACTACGGACGTCCAGATGAAAAAGGATTCGTAAGCGATAGAATCAAATACGGAATGTTAGGCGTAATTATTCATGAAGTAGGACACAATTTCTTTCCAATGATTGTCAATTCAGATGAAAGACAATGGTCTTGGATGGATGAAGGTTTAAATACTTTTTTAGAGTTTCTTGCTGAATCTACTTTTGATCCAAACTTTCCTTCAACACGCGGACCAGCTAAAAATATTGTGCCTTACATGAAAGGAAACCAAAAATATTTAGAGCCAATTATGTCAAACTCTGAGAATATTTACAACTTTGGTGCTAACGCTTACGGAAAACCAGCTACAGGTTTAAATATTTTGAGAGAAACTATTATGGGTAGAGAATTGTTTGATCATGCTTTCAAAACATATGCTAACCGTTGGAAATTTAAACATCCAACACCAGAAGATTTCTTTAGAACTATGGAGGACGCTTCGGCAGTTGATTTAGATTGGTTTTGGAGAGGTTGGTTTTACTCAACAGATTACACTGATATTGGAGTGAAATCGGTGAAACAATATTACGTTTCTACGGAAGCTTCAAAAGAAACTCAGGCTATGTTTAATAGAAGAGGAAGAAAAATTAGCGATGGAGAACCAATGTTGTACTTAGTTGCTGAAGATGCGCCAGATTTTAAACCAGAATTAAAAAAAGCAATGGATGTAAATAGTGTGCAAGCGCTTTCAGACTATGTAAATAAAAATTATACAGCAGAAGAAAAGAATGCACTAAAATCTCCTAAATATTTCTATGAAGTAGAGTTTGAAAAACCAGGAGGATTAATCATGCCAATCATCGTAGAACTTCAGTTTGAAGACGGTACTAGTGAAACGCAGAAATTCCCAGCGCAAATTTGGAGAAGAAATAATGATACTGCCAAACGCGTTTTTGCAACTGAGAAAAAAGTAGTAAAAATTCAAGTAGATCCAAAATTAGAAACAGCTGATATTGATGTTGAAAATAATTATTGGCCTAAAGCAGAAACAGTATCAAAATTTGATACATTAGAAAAAAAATAATAATTAAGACTATCTTCGGATAGTCTTTTTTTTGAATACTTTAAGATAATTAGGAGCAAAACTTTGTAACTTTGCGAAGTTAATTTTCAAAAATACACTATGTTTGGAATAGGTGGAGGTGAATTGTTTTTCATCATTTTAGTTGTTTTGATGTTGTTTGGATCTGATAAGATTCCAGATATAGCGCGTGCTTTAGGAAAAGGCATGGCGCAGTTAAAAAACGCAACTAACGAGATTAAAAGCGAAATTCAAAAAGGAGCTCAAGATACCGGATTGGATATGAATTCGCTAACAGGTGGTATTTCAGATGAAATAACTAAAGCAAAAGAAGGAATAACTAAAGTGGTAAATCCGCTTGAAAATATCGACTTAAATATTCAAAATCCAATTGAAAAAGTAAAAGAAGATATTGAAACAATCACCGGACCTGTAAAAAGACAATTGTAATTTGGAGCAGTTAATAAACCTAGATAAAGAGTTATTTCTTTTTTTAAACGGATTAGGTTCAGAACCTTTTGATGGTTTCTGGAAAATTATTACCAAACAAATTTATTGGTCATCTCTTTTTATTACAGTTTTTTATCTCATTCAAAAAAAAGTAGGTTGGAAAGGTTTAGGAATTATTGTTCTTTTTTTAGCTACATTGATAACCTTTACTGACCAAATAACGAATCTTTTCAAATACTCTTTTGAAAGATTAAGACCTTGTAATAATCCAGAATTTAATGGAACAATTCGTGAAGTAATCACAAGAAAATCATTTAGTTTTTTCTCTGGACATGCATCCAATTCATTTGCTTCTACAACGTTTATTGTATTAATCCTTCGTAACTATTACAGACACACTTATTTGTTGTTTTTATTCCCGCTAATTTTTGCTTACAGTAGAATTTACCTTGGATTGCATTATCCTGGAGATATTTTAACGGGTTATGTGTTTGGTGCTACTTTTGGTTTTGTGTTTTATAAATTGTACTTGTTTATAGGAAAAAAATACAATTTCATTACAAAACACGACTAACCGTTAAACCATCACGAATCGGCAATAAAACCGTTTCTACTCTTGGGTCGGTATTTAATAGTTGATTGTATTCTAATAAAACGGGAGTGCTTTTGTCATTAGGTTTCACTTCTTCCAACACTTTTCCGCTCCACAATACATTATCGGATAAGATAATTCCACCTTTGTTCATCATTGGAACAATTAAGTGAAAGTAATTCACATAGTTTTCTTTATCGGCATCAATAAAAACCAAATCAAATTTTTTATTCAAAGTAGGAATGATATCAACCGCATCACCTAAGTGTTGAAAAATTTGGTCTTTCCATGGCGAAGCATCGAAATATTTTCTTTGGAAATCTACTAATTCTTCCTCTATATCAATCGTATCTAAAGTTCCGTTTTCAACTAATCCTTCTGCTAAACACAATGCGGCATAACCTGTGTATGTTCCAATTTCTAAAATATGTTTAGGACGAATGATTTTTGAAAGCATACTCAAAACTCTACCTTGAAAATGACCACTCAACATGCGAGGTTGCATGATTTTTTGGTAGGTTTCTTTGTTTAATTTTGCTAATAATTCAGGTTCTACTTGAGAATGATTGGCAACGTAATCTTCTAAATCTTCTGATATAAAGTGCATGATAAAATCAAATTTTCAACAAAAATACAAATTCCAACTCTTCTAATTTCTAATTTCTGAATTCTAATTTCTAAATTCATTACTTTTGCACCATGCAAATCGAGAAAAAAGACATACGAGCACTTACAAAAGAACAATTGCGCAACTTTTTTGTTGCTAACGGAGACAAATCATTTCGTGGCAACCAAGTTTACGAATGGTTGTGGCAAAAACGCGCGCATACTTTTGAAGATATGACGAATGTGTCTAAAGAAACACGCGCTATGTTAGAAGCTAATTTTGTAATTAATCACATAAAAGTAGATACTTTACAACGAAGCGAAGACGGAACAGTTAAAAAAGCGGTTCGTTTGCACGATGACTTAATTGTAGAATCGGTATTGATTCCTACAGAAACTCGAACTACAGCTTGTGTATCTTCTCAAGTAGGTTGTAGTTTAGATTGTAATTTTTGTGCAACCGCTCGATTAAAACGCATGCGTAACTTGGAACCAGGAGAAATCTACGACCAAGTAGCTGCAATTGATAATGAAAGTCGTTTGTATTATGATCGACCTTTATCTAATATTGTTTTCATGGGAATGGGTGAGCCTTTGATGAATTATCCAAACGTAATGATAGCGATTGATATGATTACGTCTACTGAAGGCTTAGGAATGTCGCCTAAGCGTATCACCGTTTCCACTTCTGGAATTCCGAAAATGATTAAAAAAATGGCGGATGATGAGGTGAAATTTAAATTAGCAGTTTCGTTACATTCAGCTGTGGAGGAAATTCGAAATGAAATCATGCCATTTACCAAAAATTTTCCTTTAACCGATTTGCGTGAAAGTCTAGAATATTGGTACAGAAAAACCAAAAGCAAAGTAACTTACGAATACGTAGTTTGGAAAGGAATCAACGATGACAAAAAATCGATAGATGCTTTGGTGAAATTCTGTAAATACGTACCATGTAAAGTCAATCTTATTGAATACAATCCTATTGACGATGGAATGTTTCAACAAGCATCAGAAGAAGCTACCGATGCTTATATTAAGGCTTTAGCAAAGAGTAATATCGTTGCAAAAGTAAGAAGAAGTCGCGGAAAAGATATTGATGCAGCTTGTGGGCAATTGGCGAATAAATCATAAAAAAAATAGGCTAATCTTTTTTAGAATAGCCTATTTTTAAAAAATGTTTAAAAATTTTAATTACCAATATTTATAGTATAAGAGTTACCGTTTATTATATAAATAGCTATATTATCACATTCTTCTTCACCATAGTCTAATGTTGAAGTAACATTGTTTTTTACAAATGTGATGATTCCTTTTGTTAAAATAGGTTTATTAACAACGATACAGCTCATTTTTGCCATTAATGGCTCAGTAATAGTAGCTGTATGTTGACTTCCGTTTTGATTTGTTGTTGTCCAATTTCCAGTTATTCTATAAACATTGTCAGCAAATGTCAGTGTACCATATCCCTCTACTAGTTCTCTTGTTCTTGTACCTACTCTAGTGTAAATATCACCATTAGGCATTGTTATTGTCATCTCTAATTGCATTACTACAATAGGGTGAGATGAAGAGGTTGCTGTAGTTGCAGTCATTGAACGTGTAAAATTTTTTGTGCCAACAAATTTAATATTGTTATGATAGAACTCATCAAAAGTATATGTTATTGTATGTGAAGCAGCATTAGGTTCGAAAACAAAGCTTATTATAATTTTACCTTTAACAATATTGCCGTTATTTAAAGTACAGCCCGTTGTGCCAAAATCAATTGTTTTAGTTACCTGCGTTCCTGGAGTTAAATCAGTTCCAAAAGCAGGCACTCTAGTAATTGTTGCACAATTTGAAAATACCGAATTTTCAGTATTAGAATTCCTATAATTAATAGTGTTGCTATTTACATTGTCAAATAATTGATCGGCAATACTGGAAATATCGTCACTAGCTATATCAATTTTAGAATTCACTAAAGCATCTTCTGAAGTTAATTGACTAGATGTTAATTCGTTGTCATTTTCGCAACTGATTGTTGTCAGAATAAAAAGAGCAAAAAATAATTTAAATGTTGATTTCATCTTAATTTTTTTTAGAGTTTATGTAGTTTAGACTCAAATATACAAAAAAGGTTTAATTGTAAAAATATTTTTCTTTTACTTGATAGTGTATTACCTTTGTAATGATGAAAATAACCGAACAAATAAAGCTACCCATCGTAAATGAAATGGAACTCTTTGAAGAGAAGTTTCGCGATTCCATGTCTTCTAAAGTAGCTTTATTAAACAGAATTACCCATTACATTGTAAATCGAAAAGGAAAACAAATGCGGCCTATGTTTGTTTTCTTAACGGCTAAAATGGTTTCAGGAGGAACGATTAATGAACGAACGTATCGTGGCGCTTCGGTTATTGAATTAATCCATACAGCAACTTTGGTTCATGATGATGTGGTAGATGATAGTAACAAACGTCGTGGATTTTTCTCTTTAAACGCACTTTGGAAAAACAAAATTGCGGTTTTAGTGGGCGATTTTTTATTGTCAAAAGGATTGTTGCTTTCCATTGATAATAATGATTTCGATTTACTAAAAATCATTTCAGTCGCAGTGCGTGAAATGAGTGAAGGTGAATTGCTTCAAATTGAAAAGGCTCGCAGATTAGACATCACAGAAGATATTTATTACGAAATCATCCGACAAAAAACGGCTACTTTAATTGCGGCTTGTTGTTCGCTTGGTGCTTGTTCTGTTGCTCCCGATGATAAAGAATTAGTGGAAAAAATGCGCAAATTTGGAGAACTCATTGGAATGGCTTTTCAAATCAAAGATGATTTATTCGATTATACCGATGACGCCATTGGAAAACCAACTGGAATTGACATCAAAGAACAAAAAATGACATTACCATTGATTTACGCTTTGAATAATTGTTCTCCAAAAGACAAAAGTTGGGTAATCAATTCGGTAAAAAATTACAACAAAGACAAAAAGCGTGTCAAAGAAGTTATCCAATTTGTAAAAGACAAAAACGGCTTAACTTACGCTGAAGAAAAAATGGTGCTATTTCAACAAGATGCACTTTCGTTATTGCAAGATTTTCCAACCTCTACTTACAAAGATTCCCTTATTTTAATGGTAAATTACGTTATTGAAAGAAAAAAATAATTTCAATTAATACACTTTACTATTTTGTTGGTTCAAATTTTATTGAAAACTAATTTTCCCTAACAGGATTTATTAATTATTACTTATTATTTTTGAATTTTTGCTGTTTTTGTTTAGTTTTTTTGTATTGAAGTAGTTAATAACCCAAAAATTTACATCATAAGCAGTTGGTTCAAAACCTTTTTGTTTGATGAAGTCATTGTAATAATTTAAAAAGGCCTGTAGAGATTTGTCCATTTTTATAATTTATTTTGTTTGTAATGGATACTAATAATTGCTGTTGTCATTTCATTTACTGGTAATAGAATTTATTTCATTTAATAATTCTGTAAATTGCTTAGCAATAATTAATCTTAATCTAGATTCTTTTGATTGTAGTATTACTTTGTAAAACCATAATGCAATTTTATATCGCTATGTTTATATTCGCTTCCTTAAGAAGTTGGTTGTTTACTTCTGATATAGCTTTTAAAAGATGATTCATTTTTAAAAAGTATAGGAATTGTATTTTTTGAATAAAAACGACTTTCTAATTGATTAAATAAATCATGGTCTTTGTCTGAAATTTTAATCTTTTTTATTTCGCTATCTATTGAGAATTTCACGAAATAATCATATTGATTAAAAAACAAAAAACTTATTAAATATAATATTACATGTAACAGAACAAAAGGCCATTTAAATTCTATTGTATACAAAGAGACAAATACCAAATTTAATAAAAACATAAAATTTAAATATGATTTTCTCTCTTTTCTTATTACTTTTAAAGAATTAATGGTTTCAATATTGTAACTGTCAATGAAATCTATATATTTAACAGATTCTTCAGAAGAATAATTTTCTATTTTGTGTTGGTATTCTTTAAAGAGTTTGAGGGTAGTGTTCATTTTTTTCTTTTATCAAATTTATTTTTTTAAAAAAAAATAGTTGTTGTATTTACTTATGATTTAAATTTATTTATAGATGGTTTAAAAAAATATTTTAATTTTACTACATGAAAAAAAATCAGACAGAATTACTTTTAGTTGAGGATGATATTTCTTTAGGACAAACAATTTCTGAATTATTAATTATCAATAATTACAATGTAAATTGGTGTAAAGACGGGTTGGAAGCTTTTTATTATTTAGAAAATAATTTGCCAGATATAATTGTTTGTGATTTAATGATGCCTGTAATGTCTGGTGAAGAATTATTTTTAAAACTTAGAAATTTTAGAAAATTTGATCAAATACCTTTTTTAATTATAACTGCAGATGTTACGTTTGAGAGTAAGATTAAGCAACTTCAAAACGGAGTAAATGATTTTATTAATAAACCTTTTAAAATTCAAGAATTAGTTCTTAAAATTCAAAATTTTCTTCAATACAAAGATAGCATTATTAAGCAGGTTCAGAATCCAGTTTCTAAAATCCAGGTAAAATCTAGAAAAAATGATTTTTTTGATAAAATTGATGATATAGTAATACGAAACATTAAAACAGATGTTACTATTGAAAAACTTGCAAAAGAAATCTTTGTTAGTAAATCGACATTAGATAAAAAAATTAGAAAATTTAAGAAAGTTAATGTTTCAACTTATATAAGAGAAATAAGACTTAATTATGCCATTAAGTTAATTGAATCAGGTGAAGTTAATGTAGATACTATAGGTATTGAATGTGGTTTTAATTCAGCTTCTTATTTTTCGGTTTGTTTCAAAAATTATACTGGACTCTCACCAAAAAAATACATAAATCAAAAAATACAATTAAAGTAAACTACTACTTTTGTTTTTTATTTATTTAACATACAACCTTTTTTAAAACTTTCTCGTCTATATAATTAGAAGTAAGATTCTGAATTCTAATTTCTGAATTCTAAATTTTTAAAAATGAAAGTAATTCAATTACATCAAAAAGAAAAACAACTCATTATGTTGGCTGTCGAAAATAATCGACAAGCGCAACAGCAGATTTATGCCAAGTTTTCTTCCAAAATGTTAAGTGTGTGTCGCCAATACATAAATGATATTCACCACGCAGAAGATGTAATGATTACCGGATTTATGAAAGTGTTTACGAATCTAAAAAAATTTGAACACAAAGGTAGTTTTGAAGGATGGATTCGAAGAATTATGGTGTATGAATGTATTGATTTTCTTCGGGTTAAAAAGAACAATTTCAATCACCAAGATATTGATGATGTTACAGTTAGCGAGAATGAATCGGTTTATGAAATGGAAGATTTTTCGGTAGATGACATTCAAAATATGATTGACAATTTGCCTGATGGTTATAAAATGGTGTTCAACTTATATGCAATAGAAGGTTATAAGCATCAGGAAATAGCCGAAATGCTCAAAATAAACGAAGGAACATCAAAATCGCAATTATCACACGCACGAAAGTTATTGCAACAACAAATTACAGAATTAAAAAAGAAACTCAATGGCACAACATAATTTAGATAATCAAATCAAAGAAAAGCTAAATGGTAGAGATATTCAGCCATCTGCTCAAGCATGGGATAGATTGGACGCGATGCTAACTGTTTCGGAAGAAAAAAAGTCAAAAAAAGGATATGGATGGTTTTTTGTAGCGGCTTCTACGATACTTTTTTTCGGACTTGGTTTTTTTATTTTCAGTTCAAACGAAACGCAAGAAATTAACAACATAACACCCATTGTAACAACTATCAACGAAAATATTGATTCACCTGAACCAAGTGAAACAAATGAAATTTCAGTAAAAAAAGAGCAACCCGTTTTAGTTCAGAATGAAGTAAATGATTCAAAAAAACAATCAAGATTTATAAAATCTGTTGAAAAAAATGAATGGATTAAGGAGAAAAATGTAATTCAAGAAAACCCAACACCCAACACCCAACACCCAACACCCAACACCTACAAATACCTTTCTCCAAACGATTTGTTAGCTGAAGTTCAAACAGGTGAAAAAGTAATTCCGTCAGATAAAAAAACCATTTCTAAGCCTAGAATAAAAGTAGATGCTAATTCGTTACTAACAACCGTTGAAAAAGAATTAGACAATACTTACAGAGAAACAACTTTAGATAAATTAAACAGAAAATTTCAAGATGCTAAATCAGCTATTGTGAATAGAAATTACGAATAAATAAAATCATCATTAATCAAAAATCAAACAGTTATGCAAAAAATTATTTTATACACCATTGTTATTGTGTTTAGTTTTCTAACGAAAGCAGTTGCGCAAGAAGATAGAAAAGAGAAAATAGAGGATAGAAAAGAGAAAATAGAAGATAGAAAAGAGAAAACAATTAAAAAAGAGTTGAAATTTGAGAAACAAATCGAACAAGTTTCAACTTCAATGGAATTTCTTTTAGCCCGTGAAAAAAATGAACTTAAAGTAAAAATTGATTCGTTGGAAACTGTTTTCCAGCAAAATAAAATTTCAGCCGAAGAATTGAAAAAGTTGAAATTAAAAGAAGCAGAAAAGTCTGCAAACCGTATTGAACTTGGAATGGAACGGTTTAACATAAAGCTTGATAGTTTAATACAAAACAAAGTAGAAACAGGAAGTAAAGAAGTTACATTCAAGAGTGACACAATTAATGGTGAAAGAGTTTTTACATATTATAAAGGAACTAACACAACTCATTATGATATTCCTGCTTTAAAGATTTACATGTCTGATGAAGAAAAAACGGTACGTAAATCTAAAAGAACCACTTCTCAATTTGTTTTTGCATTTGGTTTAAATAATGTGGTTACAGATGGTGAAAATTTAGAAGATTCAGATTATAGAGTTTGGGGTTCGCATTTCTATGAATGGGGAGTTACGTATAATTCAAGAATCTTTAAAAATAATAATTTACTTCATGCAAAATACGGACTTTCGTTAATGTATAACAATCTTCGTCCAACGGATAACCGCTATTTTGTGAAAAACGGTGAACAAACAGATTTAGTAACTTCTAGTGTGAATTTAGATGAATCTCGTTTTAGAAATGTGTATTTAACTACTCCTTTGCATTTAGAATTTGACTTTACACCTAAGAAAATTTCTAAAGACGGAAATAAAACTTCTTTTAGTTCTCATGAATCAGTTCGATTAGGAATTGGTGGTTATGCAGGTGTTCGTATTAAATCAAAACAAATTTTAAAATACGAAGCAGACGATATTAAAGTTAAAGAAAAACAAAAAGGCGATTTCAATGTTTCTGATTTTAATTATGGGCTAAGTGCTTACATTGGGTACCGTTCTACTAGCTTATATGTTAAATATGACTTAAATCCAATGTTTAAGAACAATAATATAGATCAGAATAACGTTTCATTAGGAATACGCTTTGATTTTAATTAAAAATTAGGGGTTAGTTTGAGTTCTCTGTTTAAAAAAGCACTTCAGCCATATGGAGTGCTTTTTTTATTTTCATGTAAGGTTTTCAAAACCTTGTAGGTATAATATTCAAAAACTTTGTAACTTGCCACTCCTAAATAGTTAGTTTGATATCAAAAGACACCATAGAAAAAGTATTTGAAACCGCCCGTGTTGAGGAGGTTATTGGTGATTTTGTACAACTCAAACGCGCAGGAAGTAATTTGAAAGGATTGTCTCCTTTTGTGAATGAGAAATCGCCATCTTTTATGGTGTCGCCTGTGAAGCAAATTTGGAAAGATTTTTCCTCTGGGAAAGGTGGAAATGCCGTGACTTTCTTAATGGAACACGAACATTTTACGTATCCAGAAGCTATTAAATATTTAGCTGTAAAATACAATATTGAAATCGAGGAAACGGTGCAATCTGATGAAGATGTAGCACAAGCCAATGAAAAGGAAAGTATGTATTTGGTTTCCGAATTCGCACAGAAATATTTTCATCATATCTTATTAGAAACTGAAGAAGGCAAAGCTATTGGATTATCCTATTTTAAAGAACGTGGATTCACTTCCGATACAATTAAGAAATTTGGTTTAGGTTATTCGCCTGAAACTTGGGATGCTTTTACAAAAGAAGCGCTCGGGAAAGGATATAAATTAGATTATTTAGACAAAACCGGACTTTCTATTGTAAAAGAAGATAAACAATTTGACCGATTCAAAGGTCGTGTGATGTTTCCTATTCACAGTATGAGTGGTCGTGTGTTAGGTTTTGGAGGTCGTATTTTGACCAATGATAAAAAAGCAGCCAAATACCTCAATTCCCCCGAAAGTGATATTTATCACAAAAGTAAAGTTTTATACGGAATTTTTCACGCAAAGCAATCCATTGCTAAATTGAACAATTGTTTTTTGGTAGAAGGTTATACCGATGTTATACAAATGCATCAAGCCGGAATTGAAAATGTTGTTGCGTCTTCTGGAACAGCTTTAACGCCTGATCAAATTCGTTTAATTAATCGCTTAACGCCCAATATTACCGTGCTTTTTGATGGTGATGCTGCAGGACTTCGTGCTTCGATTCGAGGAATTGATTTGATTTTGGAAGCAGGAATGAACGTAAAAGTATGTACGTTTCCAGATGGCGATGACCCAGATAGTTTTGCTCGAAAAACATCTTATGAAGATTTGTTGTTCTATTTCGAGGAAAATGCAAAAGATTTCATTCAGTTTAAAGCGTCTTTATTGATGCAAGAAGCTAAGAATGATCCGATTAAAAAGGCCGATTTAATTCGTGATATGGTAGTTAGTATTTCTAAAATTCCAGACCGAATTAAACGTGAAGTATATATTAAGGAGTGTTCTCGAATTATGGATATTTCTGAAGATGTGCTTTTTAACACCTTAGCACAATTAGTTAAGAAAGATTTATCGGAAGCAAACAAACAATATAAAGAGGAGCAAAAGGCATTTGAAGTAGTAAAGAATGATGTTTCTCAGTCTACTACTAAAGTTGATATTCAATATGAATTAGAGCATAAAATAATTCAAATTTTATTGCTGTATGGCGATAAAGAAGTGGAATTTGAAGATACAATTTTGGGTCAAAATGAAGAAGGAGAAGCTATTGATGTAATTGAGCACAACACTTACAAAGTGTACCAACGCATTTATATGAGCTTGCAAGAGGATGAAGTAGAGTTAGCTAATCCTGTTTTTAAATCCATATTTAATCATTTGATTGCATATTATAACGAAAATGAAACTTTTGAATTAGATAAATATTTAATGCATTTGCCTGAAGAATTAGCCCAAGAAGTAACTACTGTTCTTATGAATGAAGAACGCGAAGTACTACATAACTGGGAAGTGCAACAAATTTATGTAAAACAAAAAGAGGCTACTATAAGTCAATATGTAACCGAGACAATCATTACATTGCGATGGTATTTAGTCAATAATATTATCGACGATTTAAAAAATAGCGTTTCAAATGAAGCCCAAACAGATAATTCAGAAACTTTAGAAATGGTAATGGCTTATTTGGGGCTAACCCATATTTTTTCTAAAAACCTGGGAAGAGTTCTGTCAAGATACAATTAAATAATATCTAAATCTTTTGCTTTTTTTAGTAAATCTACTAAGTTGGTTACATTTAGTTTAGCTAATAAGCGTAATTTATAGGTGCTAATTGTTTTCTCATCTAAGCCTAAAATTTGAGCAACTTCTTTATTTTTTTTACCATCATTCAGGTAGCGAAGTACTTCAATTTCACGCGTTGATAATTTTTTAAATAAGCGTTCCGATTTTTTTCCTTTACTAAGCATTTCAATGCTTTTCTTAACAGTATCGCTAAAAACAATAGTTCCTTCGGCTACTTTTAAGATAGTAGCTTCTAGTTCTTTTAAGTTTGATTTTTTAGAAACATATGCAGAAACACCTGCTTTAATAGCGGTTGGCGCATACATTTGTTCAGAAACGTTTGTAAAAAGAATAATTTTAGTAGCTGTAAAATCTTTCAATAAGCTTTTTATGTCTCTTATACTTGACAAGCCATCAAATTCTACGTCAAGTAGTAAAATATCACATCTCCTACTATCTAAAAACTGTAGAAGTGATTCTAAGTTTTTGGCAGTTCCTACAATTTCGGCTTTTGAGTTACCTTGAAAATACGATTGTAATCCTTCGGTTACAACTGGAAAACTATCTGCGATACATAATTTAATCATAATTTTAAAATTACGTTACTAATAACATGTACTCAAAGTTACGAAAAAAAGTAAATATTTGTTAATTAATTGGATAAATATTTTGTTTTTTTTGAAATCTCACAAACAGGTATCGGATTCATTTTGTGTTGATTGATAAAGTTAAGTCGTTTAAAAATTGAAAAAACAATAGCTTCTCTTCCTGAAAAATCGGCAACAGTTTTTCCGTTTTCCATTTGTGTCATAGCCCATTCTAATTCATCATAGTTTGCGCCTATTTGGTCTTCATCGCTTCGGTCGTCTCCAAATAAGCCATCGGTAGGTTTAGCTTTTAAGATGCTATTAGGTACTTCTAAATATTCGGCTAATAAGCGAACTTCACTCTTTACTAAATCAGCTATCGGACTAATATCAACTCCGCCATCGCCATATTTAGTAAAAAAGCCTACACCAAAATCTTCTACTTTATTTCCAGTTCCAGCAACTAACAAGCCATGAATTCCAGCAAAATAATACAATGTAGTCATGCGTAAACGCGCTCTGGTATTTGCTAAAGAAAGGTTTAATAGTGCTTCATTTTCAGATGATGAAACTTGATTTTTAAACGTTTCAAAAACAGGAGTCAAACCGGCCCTTTCGTTAAAAACATTCGGAAAACGTTTTTTTAATTGATCAATGTGTTCGTTGGCTCTATTTACATGACTTTCTGCTTGGTGTATGGGCATTTCAACGCACAAGGTAGGTAAACCTGTTTGCGCGCACAATGTTGAGGTTAAAGCACTGTCAATTCCGCCAGAGATTCCCACAACAAAACCCTTCACTTTTGCGTTAGTAGCATAATCGAGTAACCATTTTACAATATGTTGATTGATTTTTTCTGCTTGAAAAGTATTGGAATTTGTCATTTTTTATGAAAATTTATTAGTCGATAACTGTATATTTGCAAACCAAATTAGTTTTGATAAAAATATAAAAAATACGCTATATGAAGCAATTATTATTTGTCCTTGTTGCGATTACTTTATTTTCATGTAAAGATGATAGTAAGGTGGAAGAAGCAGTGGCTAAAATTCCAATCGAATTTAAAGTGGAACGTTTTGATAAAATTTTTTATGAATCAAAACCAGAAGATTTACAAGGAATTAAAGCGCAATATCCTTTCTTTTTTCCTGAAGGAAATCCAGATTCTATTTGGGTAGACAAACTAAAGAATCCGTTATTGAAAGAATTGTACAAGGAAGTGCAAATGAAATATCCAACTTTGGGTCCAGTGGAAGCCGATATGGAAAAAATGTTTGCTTATGTGCAATATTATTTCCCCAGATATAAAACACCTCGTGTAATTACTTTAATTAGTGAAGTAGATACCGAAGCAAAAGCCTTTTATGTAGATACTTTAGCCTTGGTTTCTTTAGATTGTTATTTAGGGAAAGATCATCGTTTTTATGTGGATTTTCCAGAATACAAAAAAATGGAATTAGAAGAAAATCAAATTTTACCTAATTTAGTTTCAACTTTTTGTTATGGTAAAATAGCACCACCTTCTGATAGAACTTTACTTTCGGCCATGATTTATTATGGAAAAGAATTGTATGTAAAAGATAAATTAATTCCTTTTTATTCGGATGCCAATAAAATAGGCTATACAGAAACTCAATTGCAGTTTTGTCAAGCTAACGAATATTATATGTGGAGTAATTTAGTGGAGAATAAATTATTATTTGATTCAAACCCAAAGAATGAATTACGATTTATTAAACCAGCACCATTTACGAAATTTTATTTAGAAATTGATAATCAAACTCCAGGAAGAGTGGGACAATGGTTGGGTTGGCAAATTGTAAGAAGTTATATGGAAAATAATGATGATGTAACTTTAGAACAATTGTTAGCAATGGACACAAAAACCATTTTTGAAAATTCAAAATACAAACCAAAAAAGCCTTAATTAAAATGAAAACATCAGATATAAAAATCACCGTAGGTTTAGACGAAAATAATGTTCCAGATAAGTTATTATGGACGGCACAAGATGGCGGAATTGAGCAAGAAGAAGCTAAAGCATTGTTGTTGTCAGTTTGGGATAGCAAAGCAAAAGAAACCCTTCGTATTGATTTATGGACAAAAGATATGCCTGTAGATGAAATGAAACAATTTTTTCATCAAACTTTAGTAGCAATGGCTGATACTTTTCAACGCGCTACTGCCGATGAGAAAATGTCCGATACCATGCGCGATTTCTGTGATTACTTCGCTGAAAAAATGGAATTAAAAGCTTAAAAAAATGCCGCTAAAACAATTTTAGCGGCATTTTTTTATAATGTAATGTAGATGTTGTTTAGATAAAACCTTCATTCTTAAAAATATCTTCATTAATTTGATCAATGTATTGTAAAATTCCTTCTCTGCCAATAGCTTCTAAAGACGAAGTAACAAAATAAGGTGGCATTTCAGCCCAATCGCCAGCTAACAATTGTTTCTTATAAGCTTCCACGTGATTGTTCACTTTGTTTTTTCCTAATTTATCTGATTTGGTAAAAATTATCGCAAACGGAATTTCGCTTTCACCTAAATATTCCATGAATTCCAAATCAATTTTTTGAGCTTCTAATCGTATGTCTATTAAAACAAAGGCGCAAATTAATTGTTCTCTTTGCTCAAAATAAGCCATGATAAATTGCTGAAAAACGGCTTTGGTTTTTTTGGAAACACGTGCGTAACCATAACCTGGTAAATCCACTAAAAACCAATTATTGTTGATTTTAAAGTGATTAATTAACTGTGTTTTTCCTGGTTTTGACGATGTTTTTGCCAAATTTTTATGGTTCGTCAACATGTTAATCAAAGATGATTTTCCCACGTTAGAACGACCGATAAAAGCGTATTCAGGTAAGCGATCTTTTGGACACTTATCTACTTCTGAATTACTAATTACGAATTCGGCGGTATTAATTTTCATATGCTATAAAATAAAATTCCCCAAAAAGGGGAACTATTATAAATTCTTCTTTTGTAACCAATCAAACAAAATTTGATTGAATTCTTCTGGATGCTCCATCATGGCAGCGTGTCCACATTTATCAATCCAAAATAACTCTGAATTAGGTAATAATTTATCAAACTCTTCTGCAACATTTGGAGGTGTTACTTTGTCGTTTTTACCCCAAATAATACAAGTTGGTGTAGTCATTTTTGGCAAATCTTTGGCCATGTTATGACGAATAGCACTCTTTGCAATTGTTAAGGTTTTAATCAATTTGATTCTATCATTAACCGTTGCAAAAACTTCGTCAACAATTTCTTTAGTTGCTATTTCTGGATTGTAAAAAACATCTTGAGCTTTCTTTTTGATGTATTCATAATCCCCACGTTTTGGGTAACTTTCGCCCATTCCGCTTTCATATAAACCTGAACTTCCTGTAATTACTAATGCTTTTACAAGTTCTGGATACATCTTAGTGAAGTATAATCCAATGTGTCCGCCTAAGGAATTCCCAACAAGAATTACTTGGTCAAATCCTTTGTGAACTACAAAGTCTTTAACAAATTTTGAAAAGGCTTTAACGTTGGTTTTTAAAATATTTTGTGTATAAATAGGTAATTCTGGTATCACCACTTTGTATCCTTTTGGAGGGAAAAAATTTGCCACACCATCAAAATTACTTAGACCGCCCATTAAACCATGAAGAATGATTATTGGGGTTCCTTCGCCAGCTTCAAAGTAGGTGTATTTTTTTTCTTTTCTTAACATAAAATCCACTTAAGGTATTAGTTCTAATGATTGACAAATATACTATTTTATTAAAGAATGAAAAGAAAAATTTAACACAGATATTTTTAAACTTTTAGAAGGTGTAAACGGTTAGTTGTCAACAATTTTGAGGGCTTTTTGCTTTAAAAATGCAAAACATTAATGTTCGATTTTTTTGAAGAGATTCTTCGTATTTCTTGATTTTGCAAATAATCTTTTGTTAAAAGTGGAAATTTAGGTTTTGAAATATAAAAACTTATTAACAAAGTGGTAGTATGTGGTAAAAAGTGGTAAAATTTTTCTAAATTTGTACTTATTCTAATCGAGATAAAAATTGAAAACATTAATCGGGACATATGAATGTAAAGTAGATGCCAAAGGAAGGCTGATGCTGCCTACTTCACTAAAGAAACAATTGGGTTCTTTAGAGGAAGGTTTCGTGTTAAAACGTTCGGTTTTTCAACCTTGTTTGGAGTTGTTTCCAATGAGTGAATGGAATAAAATGATGTTGAAAATCAACAAACTAAATCGTTTTGTTAAAAAGAATAATGATTTTATTAGAAGATTTACAGCTGGAGTTAAAATGGTAGAGATTGATGCAACGGGAAGACTTTTAATTCCAAAAGATTTAGTGGTTTTTGCTCAAATTGATAAAGATATTGTGTTGAATTCAGCAATTAATATCATTGAAATTTGGGATAAAGATAAATATGAAAATGCGATTGAAAACGCTACGGATGATTTCGCGGATTTAGCAGAAGATGTAATGGGTAATTTAAATGACGACGAAGATGGAATATCATAATCCAGTATTGTTAAAAGAAACAGTTGATGGATTGAATATTCGTCCTGATGGTGTTTATGTGGATGTTACTTTTGGTGGTGGCGGACATTCGAGAGAAATCATGAGTCGTTTGGGTGAAAACGGAAAATTATTCGCTTTTGACCAAGATTTAGACGCTTTGAAAAATGCCATTGACGACGAACGATTTACTTTAATTAATGAAAATTTTAGATTCATAAAACGATTTTTACGTTTCCACGGAATCAAGCAAGTGGATGGAATTTTAGCTGATTTAGGAGTTTCGTCGCACCAATTTGATGTGGCTGAAAGAGGTTTTTCAACTCGTTTTGACGCTGAATTGGATATGCGAATGAATCAAAAAGGCGATATCAGTGCGTACCATGTAGTAAACGAATATGATGAAAAAGAAATTTCTCGTGTGTTGTTCAATTATGGGGAGTTAAAAAATGCCAGAGCCATGGCAAATGTAATTGTTACGGCTCGAAAAGATAAAGAAATCAAGAATTCTGAGCAACTTAAGCAAGTGCTGGCTAAGTTTTTGCCAGCGCATAAAAGCAATAAAATTTTAGCTCAAATCTATCAAGCGATTCGTATTGAGGTAAATCAAGAAATGGAAGTGCTAAAAGAGTTTTTGGAGCAGTCTTTAGAGATTTTAAAACCAGGAGGAAGGTTGAGTGTGATTTCTTATCATTCTTTGGAAGATAGATTAGTGAAAAGATTTGTAAAAAACGGCATGTTTGAAGGAGAACCAGAACGTGATTTCTTTGGAAATTTTGAAGTTCCTTTTAAAACCATCGAAAAATTAATTGTGCCTTCTGAAGAAGAAATTGCAATCAATAATAGAGCTCGAAGTGCAAAATTAAGAGTATCCGAAAAGATTTAATATTATGAAAGACGGAATTTACAGTTTGTTAAAAGCTAAGTTTCTTATTAGTGATGATGCTCTTAAGAACTGGAAATTTATTGTTTTTCTTGTGATTTTAGGAATGTTTGCTATTGCTAATAATCATCAATACGATGCTAAAAATTATAGAATTACCGAATTGAGTAATCAAGTGAAAGAATTGCGTTCCGAGTTTGTAGATCGTCGTTCTGAATTGATGAAATTAAAAATGGAATCTACCGTGGCAAAGAAAATGGAAGTACGTAATATTTTGCCTTCTGAAGTTCCGCCTGTTAAAATTGTAGTTGAAGATAAAGAAAGTAAAAAAGGTTTTTGGGATAAATTAAAAATATGGCAATAGAAGATAAAAAAATATCGTATCGCATGTATTTTGTAGCTGTTGTGTTTTTCATGATGGCTGTATTTATTTTGATTAAACTTAACAATATTCAGTGGGTAGAAGGAAAATACTACCGTCAACTTGCCAAAGAAAGAACGGTTAAAAATTTTACAATTCCAGCCAATAAAGGAAATGTGTATTCTTCAGATGGAAGTTTATTGGCAACATCAATTCCTGAGTATACCGTTTATTTTGATGCTGTTGCACCTACATCAGAACTTTTTAAAGAAACAGTACAAGGACTTTCCGATTCTTTGTCGGTTATGTTTGGAAAATCATCGGGACATTATCAAGCAAAATTACAGAAAGCTAGAGCTAATAAAAGTCGATACGTTTTCATTGCAAAAAAGTTGAGTTATACTGAGCAAATGCGTTTGAAATCATTTCCATTGTTTAACAAAGGTGCTAACAAAGGCGGCTTAATTATTGAACAAAAAATTGTCCGAGAACATCCAATTGGACTCGTTGCAAAAAGAACAATAGGTTATGAGCGTTCTAACGAAGATGGAAAAGGACTAGAATATGCTTTCCGTAATTATCTGAATGGAAAAAACGGCCATCGTATGATGCAAAAAATCGCTAAAAATCAATGGAAACCTATTAGCGATATTAATGAAAAAGAGCCTCAAGACGGCTATGATATTATTTCTACAATAGACGTTTATATTCAAGATATTGCTCACCATGCTTTATTGAAGCAACTTGAAATTTATAAAGCAGATCATGGTTGTGTAGTAGTAATGGAAACAAAAACAGGGCACATCAAAGCGATTTCAAATTTAGGAAGAGCTGAAGATGGTTCGTATTTTGAAACACAGAATTATGCTATTACCGAATCTCATGAACCAGGTTCAACATTCAAATTAATTGATTTAATAGCGGTTTTAGATGATAAAAAAGCGGATACAGGAACCGTTTATAATTCTTTTGAAGGAGAAATTCAATATTACAAAAGAAAAGTAAAAGATTCTAACAATAGAGGTTATGGTAAAATTTCGTTAGCTAAAGGGTTTGAAGTTTCATCAAATACAGTATTGGTTCAATCGGTTTACAATAATTATAAAAATAATCCAAAGCAATTTGTGGATAGAATTAATAGCTATGGTTTAAATAAACCTTTAGGTTTGCCAATTAAAGGCGAGGGCATGCCAATTATTCCCCAACCAGGTACTAAAAAATGGTCAGGGCTTACATTACCATGGATGGCATTTGGATATGGTGTTTCAATTACACCATTACAAACATTAACATTGTATAATGCTGTTGCGAATAATGGAGTAATGGTAAAACCAATTTTTGTTAGTGAAATAAAAGAATGGAATAAAACTATCAAAAAGTACAATACAGAAGTAATTAATCCAAAAATCTGCACACAAGAAACACTGAATAAAGTAAAAGCAATTTTAGAAAATGTGGTAAGAAAAGGAACGGGTTCTAAACTTTATTCTAAAGACTTCTCTATGGCGGGAAAAACAGGAACTGCTCAAGTAAATTATAATAAGTCAAACATGTATTATGCATCCTCGTTTGTAGGTTATTTTCCAGCAAATGAACCAAAATATTCTTGTATTGTGGTTGTTCATAAGCCAGATAAAACTGTTGGTTATTATGGAGGCGATGTAGCTGGGCCCGTTTTCAAAAGAATTGCTCAAAAAATATTTACCGATTCTCCTTCTACTAATCATGTAAAAAATATTGATGCAAAAGTAGTGACCCAAGAGAAAAACTATGCAGTATATTATAAAAAAGCAGAAAATGAAGAGCGAATCGTGCCTAATGTAAAAGGAATGGAAGGAATGGATGCTGTGGCTTTATTAGAAAATTTAGGATTAAAAGTAAAAGTAATTGGTATCGGAAGAGTTAAAAAACAATCCTTAACATCAGGACAAGCTTTTAATAAAAATCAAACTATTATAATCGAATTATCGTGAAGCAATTAAAAGACATATTATATAAAGTAGGAATTGAAGCAGTCCATGGAGCTACTGATATTACTATTTCAAAAATTGAATTCGATTCTAGAAAAATTGAGTTGAATGATGTTTTTGTAGCTATCAGAGGCACACTTTCTGATGGTCATGATTATATTGAAAAAGCCTTGGCTTTAGGAGCAATTGCGGTTATTTGTGAAGAGTTTCCAAGTGTAATTGTAAATGGTGTTACTTACGTTAAAGTTAAAGATTCAAACGAAGCTTTAGCTTTTTTGGCTGCAAATTACTACGATAATCCTTCTGAAAATATCAGATTAGTTGGAATTACTGGAACTAATGGAAAAACTACTATTGCTTCGTTATTGTATCAATTGTTTAAAAAAGCGGGTTATAAAGTTGGATTGTTATCGACTGTAAAAATTATGGTTGACGAACAAGAATTCAAAGCCACACATACGACTCCTGATTCTTTAACTATCAATAAGTATTTAGATTTGATGGTGCAAGAAGGTTGCGAGTTTTGTTTTATGGAAGTAAGTTCTCACGGTGTTCATCAAAAAAGGACTGAAGCTCTGCGTTTTGTTGGAGGTGTTTTTACAAATTTATCTCATGATCATTTAGATTACCATAATACGTTTGCAGAATATCGCGATGTAAAAAAATCGTTTTTTGACAGTTTAACTAAAGATGCTTTTGCAATTACCAATATCGACGATAAAAACGGGTTGGTAATGCTTCAAAATACGAAGGCTAAAAAACTTAGTTATGCATTAAAATCATACGCCGATTATAAAGCGCAAATTTTAGAAAATCAACTTACAGGTTTACTTTTAAAAATAAATGACAACGAAGTTTGGGTCAAATTAATTGGTTCGTTTAATGCTTATAATTTATTGGCTATTTATGGAGTTGCCGTAGAATTAGGTATTGAAAAAGAAGAAGCATTACGACTACTATCAGAATTAGAAAGTGTTTCTGGGAGATTTCAATTCATCGTTTCAAACTCAAAAATTACGGCTATCGTAGATTATGCGCACACGCCTGATGCTTTGGAAAATGTATTGAAAACCATTGAAGATATTCGAACTAAAAACGAGCAGTTAATAACCGTTGTGGGTTGTGGTGGAGATAGAGATAAAACGAAAAGACCCATCATGGCAAATATTGCGTCATCCATGAGTGATAAAGCCATTTTTACGTCAGATAATCCAAGAACCGAAAATCCAGAAACAATTATCGAAGAAATGGAAAAAGGGGTTGAACCTCAAAATTTCAAGAAAACAGTTTCGATTTTAGATAGAAAGCAAGCCATTAAAACCGCTTGTCAATTGGCAAATCCAAACGATATTATTCTTATCGCAGGAAAAGGTCATGAAACATATCAAGAAATAAATGGAGTGCGTCATGATTTTGATGATTTAAAAATAGTAACTGAATTATTACAACAATTGAACAAATAAAAAGTAACATTTAAGTTTTCAAGAGCTAAACTTTAAAACTTATTAACCCATAAACTTTTAAACTATGTTATATTACATCTTTAAATACTTAGACAAAGCCTTTGATGTTCCAGGCGCAGGAGTGTTTCAATACATTACTTTTCGCTCGGCATTAGCTTTTATCTTATCGTTGTTAATTGCTACGATTTATGGAAAAAAAATCATTAATTACTTAAGAAACCAACAAGTAGGTGAAACCGTTCGTGAGCTAGGTTTAGAGGGGCAAACGCAAAAAGCAGGAACGCCTACAATGGGAGGAATCATCATTATTTTAGCAACTTTAATTCCAGTTTTGTTATTGGCTAAGTTGAATAATATTTATATTATTATGTTGATTGTAACTACACTTTGGATGGGTACAATTGGTTTTATTGATGATTATATCAAAATTTTCAAAAAAGACAAACAAGGTTTAAAAGGGATTTTTAAAGTAATCGGACAAGTTGGTTTAGGTTTAATCGTAGGAACGGTTTTGTATTTGAGTCCAGATGTAACCGTTAGAAAAGATACATTAACATCACGAGTTAAAATTGAAAACAATATTAAACAATCAGATTTAGAAGAAAAATCGACTGCTACTACCATTCCTTTTTTTAAAAATAACGAATTTGATTATGCAGAAGTATTGTCGTTCATGGGTGATGACTATAAAAATTATGCTTGGTTGATTTTTATTCCAATGGTAATTTTAATCATCACAGCAGTTTCTAACGGAGCCAATTTAACCGATGGAATTGATGGTTTAGCAGCAGGAACTTCCGCAATTTCGGTACTGACACTCGGATTGTTCACTTTTGTTTCGGGTAACATTATTTTCTCCGATTATTTGAACATCATGTATATCCCAAATTCGGGTGAAATGACAGTTTACATTGCGGCATTCGTTGGAGCTTTAGTTGGATTTTTATGGTATAACGCGTATCCAGCATCTGTATTCATGGGTGATACGGGAAGTTTAACCATTGGTGGAATTATTGCTGTAATTGCAATTGCAATTCGTAAGGAATTAATGATTCCAGTTGTTTGTGGTATTTTCTTAGCCGAAAATTTATCTGTAATGATACAAGTAGGTTATTTCAAATATACTAAAAAGAAATACGGTGAAGGAAGACGTATTTTTCTAATGTCGCCTTTGCATCATCATTATCAGAAAAAAGGCTATCACGAAAGTAGAATTGTAACTCGTTTTTGGATTGTCGGAATTCTATTAGCAATTTTTTCACTCGTTTCTTTAAAATTAAGATAAGATGCGACTAGTAGTTTTAGGCGGAGGTGAAAGTGGTGTAGGAACCGCCATCTTGGGGCAGCAAAAAGGATATGATGTTTTTGTGTCGGATTTCGGAAAAATAAAAGAAAATTATAAAGAAGTTCTTTGTATTAATGGAATCGCTTGGGAAGATGAAAAGCATACAGAAAAATTAATTCTGAATGCAGATGTGGTGATGAAAAGCCCTGGTATTCCTGAAAAAGCACCCATCGTAAAAAAGCTAATCGAGAAAGGAATTCCAGTGATTTCTGAAATTGAATTTGCTGTTCAGTTTACCGATGCTACCACAGTTGGAATTACAGGAAGCAACGGAAAAACAACAACAACGCTTTTAACCTATCATGTGTTGAAACAAGCGGGTTTAAATGTTGGATTGGCTGGAAATATTGGAAAAAGCTTCGCTTGGCAAGTAGCCGAGAATAAACATGATATTTATGTGTTGGAGTTAAGTAGTTTTCAGTTGGACGGAATCATCAATTACAAGCCGCACATTGCCATTATCACTAATATTAGTCCGGATCATTTAGACAGATATAATTACGATTACAATTTATACATCGGGTCTAAATTCAGAATTACAAAAAACCAAACTGAAGCTGATTATCTGATTTATGATAATGAAGATGAAGCGATTCAAAATTGGTTGAACAATAATAAGATTAAAGCAAACAAAGTTCCTTTTTCACTGATAACAAAGCCAGAAAACGAAGGAGCATTTTTAGAAGAAAACAACATTAACAGCACAATTAATAAAGAACTATTTACTATGCCAATCAACGAACTAGCCCTAGAAGGAAAACACAATATTAAAAATGCAATGGCAGCAACAGCTGTGGCGCAATTATTGAATATTAGAAAGCAAACTATTAGAGAGAGTTTGACAAATTTCCAAGGTGCAGAGCACCGTTTAGAAAAGGTATTGAAAATTCAAGGTGTGCAATACATCAACGATTCTAAAGCTACAAACGTAAATTCGGTTTTCTATGCTTTAGATAGTATGACAACGCCAACTGTTTGGATTGTGGGTGGTGTAGATAAAGGAAATGATTATGATGAATTGATGCCGTTTGTACGCGAAAAAGTAAAAGCAATTGTGTGTTTGGGTGTTGATAATACAAAAATCATTAATGCATTTAATAATGTGGTAGATGTAATGGTAGAAACAACTTCTATGTCTGAAGCGGTTCAATTGGCTCAACGCTTAGCTGAAAAAGGAGATTCTGTTTTGTTGTCGCCAGCGTGTGCAAGTTTCGATTTATTTGAAAACTACGAAGACAGAGGACAACAATTCAAACAAGCAATATTTAATTTGTAAAATCTGCTGTTAACTATTCAAAATGCAATAACTAAACACAATCTAGGAAATACAACTATGTTCCTATGTGTTTCAAAAAAATAAAAAATGTTCGATATCATTGGTAAAATAAGAGGAGATAAAACCATTTGGGCCATAGTTTTTCTATTGGCTTTGGTTTCTTTTTTGCCAGTTTATAGTGCGAGTACCAATTTAGTTTATGTTATTGGAAAAGGAACTACCATTGGTTATTTGTTTAAGCATTTTGTACATGTAATGTTAGGTTTCGGAATTATATTTTTTATTCACAAAACACCATATCATTACTTTAAAGCATTTTCTATATTCGGAATTCCATTAGTAATATTGTTGTTAGTTTATACATTATTCAAAGGTACTGTTATTGATGGAGCTAATGCCAGTCGTTGGATTCAAATTCCTTTTATTGGTATTGGTTTTCAAACTTCTACGTTAGCATTTATTGTATTAATGATTTATGTAGCACGTTATTTAGCTAAAGTAAGTGATAAGGAATATTCGTTCAAAGATTCGTTGTTGGAATTATGGGCGCCTGTTTTTGCCATTTTAGCATTAGTACTTCCAGCGAACTTTTCAACTACAGCTTTGATTTTTTCAATGGTGTGTATGTTGGTTTTTATTGGACAATATCCCATGCGATATCTAGGAATTATCATTGGGGCAGGTATTGTAAGTTTGACGATGTTTGTTTTGGTGGCTAAGGCTTTTCCAGATGCGATGCCTAATCGTGTGGATACTTGGATGAGTCGTGTAGATAGTTTTTTTGATGATACGCCAAACGAAGATGATTATCAAATTGAAAAAGCAAAAATAGCAGTAGCATCTGGAAAAATTTATGGATTAGGTCCTGGAAAAAGTGTACAGAAAAACTTTTTACCACAATCGTCTTCCGATTTTATTTTCGCAATTATTGTCGAAGAATATGGGTTAGTAGGTGCTTTAGGGATTATCGGATTGTATTTGTTATTGTTCATTCGTTTTATTATAAATGCTCAAAAAGCGTCTAGTTTGTTTGGGAAATTATTAATCATCGGACTCGGATTTCCAATCATATTTCAAGCATTTATTAATATGGGAGTTGCTGTGGAATTATTGCCAGTAACTGGTCAACCATTACCATTAATTAGTAGCGGAGGAACTTCTATTTGGATGACCTGTATCGCCATTGGAATTATTTTAAGCGTTACGAAGAAAGAAGAAGAAGTAGCGTTAGATTTAGAGGAAAAGCGCAAACGCGATGAAGCATTACAACAAATTATAGATGCGCAAGTAGCCTTGAACGAAGAAAAAGACGCCGATGAAAATCAGCAAAAAATAAATAATATTAAAAGTTCGATTAGAGAATCTTTAATTGAAGATGAAAATGGAGATGTGTTAGTAAATGGACAAAATCCAATGAATGCAGTTTTAAATAAAAGATAGATGAAAAATCCAAGATTCATAATAAGCGGAGGTGGAACTGGCGGACATATTT
>Ga0255098_1000099_pt1 | contig 28059 bp, 24 predicted proteins | sample Colum_Atlam_RepC_2_FD_188440 | JGI IMG/M metagenome (GOLD analysis project Ga0255098, IMG submission 188440) | Freshwater microbial communities from Columbia River, Oregon, United States - Colum_Atlam_RepC_8d | ecosystem: Environmental > Aquatic > Freshwater > River | place: USA: Oregon... | reverse complement strand
TTTGTGATGTATGTTTTTTGTTGTGGTTCTTTTTAAATTTTACACAATAATTACTTTTATTTTTATGAAATTATTAATTAAGTCGATTTTAAGAAAAAAAGATAATTATTAATTAGTAACATAAATTAGAATGTAATCTTTTTTATTTAATATTAAAAACATTAATCAAATTACTATATGAGAAAAATTATTTTATTACTAACCTTTTGTTTTTCAACTTCGATTTATGCTCAAGGCTATAAAGTTGTTGTTGAAAATAATAATTCAGGTCATCGACTTAAAGTTAATGGTAAAGACTTTATGGTCAAAGGGATGAATTGGGATTATTATCCTATTGGAACTAATTACAACTACAGTCTGTGGAAACAGTCAGATGATGTAATTATGACTGCCTTAGATTCTGAAATGTCTTTATTAAAAAATATGGGAGTTAATACTGTTAGACAATATACAGGTGTCCCAGCTAAATGGATTAAATATATTTATGAGAAGCATGGTATTTATACCATGTTAAATCATTCATTTGGAAGATATGGACTTACAATAGATGGTACTTGGGTAGCCAATACAGAATATTCTGATAAAAGAACTCAGGAATTGTTGTTATCAGAGGTTAAAAATATGGTTACAGAATATAAAAACACTCCAGGGATATTGTTGTTTTTATTAGGGAATGAAAACAATTATGGTCTTTTCTGGGATGGAGCAGAAACAGAAGATATTCCAATTCAAGATAGAAAATCAACACTACGAGCAGAAGCGATGTACAAAATTTTCAATAAAGCTATTTTAGAAATGAAAGCTATTGATAATTCACATCCAATGGCTATTTGTAATGGAGATTTATTGTTCTTAGATATTATTGCAAGAGAGTGTAAAGACATTGATATTCTTGGTACTAATATGTATAGAGGTGCAACTTTTACAGATGCTTTTGAAAGAGTTAAGAAAGAATTTGATAAACCATTACTTTTTACTGAATTTGGTTCAGATTCTTTTAATGCAATTGACAATCAGGAAGATCAAAAAGCGCAAGCTTATTACATGGTTGAAAATTGGAAGGATATCTATTCAAATGCTGCAGGGCTTGGTAAATATCAAAATTCTATTGGAGGTTTTACTTTTCAATTTAGTGATGGATGGTGGAAATATGGCCAAACAAAAAATTTAGAAGTGCATGATAATAATGCTTCATGGTCTAATGGAGGTTATCCGTTTGATTTTAGAGAAGGTCAATATAATATGAATGAAGAATGGTTTGGAATTTGCGCAAAAGGTCCTGTGAATTCTAGAGGATTATATGAATTATATCCAAGAGCTGCTTATTACGCACTTAAAGAAGTGCATAGAATTAGTCCATTTGATGATGGTGTAACGGAAGATAATTTAAATGAATATTTTAAAAATATAAATTTAATGGATGCTGTTTTGAGAGCTAGATCGGATAAGGCTGCTTTAGGAGGCAAAGAGGGTGAAATAGTAAAAATAAGTAATTTAAGAGCTGAGTTTACCACTTTTAATACTGGTGGAAGTTTGATTACAACTCCAGATGTTGCTGATCCTGACAATGTTGTTTATCCAAATGAATTAGGTTTTGATCATATGGAATCATATTACATAGGTGTAGAGGGTAACCCTGCTCCAAATATGAAAGCCAATGTTAATGTTAATATTTTGGGTAGAATAGCTGAAAATCCAATCAACGAAATTTTTTACGAAAACAGAGGGCGTACGCAAACAGTTGATACACCAGACGGACCTGTAGTTATTGGTGATAATAATAGAGTTCAAGTATACAATGCTTCTTATTCATGGAATGAAAAAGATTTTGATTTAAGAGGTTTTTACAGAACAGGACATTACCACTGGGGGTATGAAGGAGATGTTTTTGCATTATATCCTGAAGCTAACTATGGTCCTAATTTAGATATTTATAATGGTGAAACTTTAGGTTTTGAAATTGATGGTAAAAGAAGTTTAGACGGTTTAAAAGTTGCAATTGGACCTCAATTATGGTGGGGAGCAAACCCAACCTACTTATTAAAATATAGTAAAAAAGTATTCAATTGGGATGTAACAGGAATATATCATAGAGATATAAATACAGATATTGAGTATGATTCAAGTGGTAAACGTATTTTGAATCAAACACAAGTTAGAACAGGTATAATTCCAGCATGGCCAACTGAAAGAGCAACAATTGCTTTACAAAGAAAATTTGGAGCATTTGGTATATCGTTAGGAGGAATTTGGGGAGGAAGTCCGCTTAATGGAAGTGCTTTTCAAATGTATGAAAATGGGATAGTTTACAATGATTACATCAATGCCAAAGATAATTGGGGAGGTAAAGCAAAATTTACTTTCTCAAAAGGTAGATTTAACATCTATACGCAAGGTGCTATTATGGGATTAGTTGCTAATGGAGGTGCAGATAATGTTCAAACATTTACAGGTTGGAGATTAAAAGATAGTGGAAGCGGAAACCAAATGAACTTTTTAACAGGTTTTACCTATAATGTGAACTCAAATTTACAAATTGCACCTAATTTTTTATGGCAAAAACCATTAGTAGAAGCAATGCCAAATGGGGTAGATGCGCCTGGTAGACTTAGAAACTTCCAAGATGATCCTTTCGTAGTAAGGGTTAATAGAGAAACCGTGGGTGGTGAATTATTACTTACTTGGGATCCAACTCCAGCAACATGGATGTATGAATGGAATAATGATATGGTAGAAGATGCAAAATTTGCTTTTAGTACTGGTTTTGTTTACCGTCATTTACCAACAACAATGGATGCATCTATTGGATTTTTAGCAAATCGTACAGCTTTTGCTTTTGAAAAATCAGCACCTGCACAAGATTTATGGGAATCAAATACTAGAATTGTTTCTAAATTAACACCAGATCTTGGTTTAATTGCTAATATATATTTTGGAAACGGACAAGGTAACGGGGATTCTGAAAGAACGATTAACAGATCAGGTGCTGATGTTAGAATGATTTATAAAAAAGTAAAAGTAACAAGCTCAATTAAATTTAACGATTGGGGACCTTACGATTACCACCGTGATTTTAACTTAACTTATCCTATACAATCTTCTATTGATATTTCAACTTCAGTAGGTAAGCCAAGTTGGTTTATATTACCTGATACAAGAATTGGGTTAATGGGTATTTGGCGTTCATTAGATCAATATTCTCCTCGTTATTCACCGAATGCTGTTCCTGCTAATACTTTTCCTCCTGTACCAACTATTAGTCCTGTAGGATTTGGAAATGGTTCTGAATGGGAAATTAGAACTTACATTCACATAAATATTGGTAAATAATTTTAAAAATAAATGAAAATGAAAAATAAAAAATTTAATTATTTAAGAAATGCATTTCTTTTAGGATTAGTGGTAATTACTAATTTGAATTGTGAAAGAGAAATGTCTGACGATGCTAAATTGGCAACGTTTTCTAAAAATGGAGAAATCTTTACAGATAACTTTATTGGTCTTGGAAGTGATTTTTATTTTCCTTATGGTGATTCTAAATTCACTGCATTTTCTGTTGATGATAATGAAGCCTATTTAGGAAACGCATCCATACGAATTGATGTGCCAAATGCAAATGATCCATTAGGAAGTTATGCCGGAGGTATTTTTAGAATAGATGGCGCTGGACGTGATTTAACTGATTTTGATGCATTAACTTTTTGGGCAAAATCTTCTCAAGGGGTAACTGTTGGTGAATTTGGTTTTGGTGAAGATTTCTATCCTAATGAGTTCATGGTTACTATGAAAGATGTTAGTGTTGGTACCCAATGGACAAAATACATCATTCCAATTCCTGATGCTTCTAAACTTTTACGCGAAAGAGGAATGTTCAGATTTGCAGCTGGTACTAATGGTACAAACGGATTTGGTTATACCTTGTGGATTGATGAATTAAGATTTGAAAAATTAGGAACTATTGCGCATGGACAAGCTTCTATTGAAAACGGAAACAATGTGTCTGAAACAACATTTGTTGGTGTTAATTCAAAAGTTGAAGGTGTAATAGCTACGTTCAATTTACCAACAGGAATTAATCAATCTATTACGATAAGTCCATCTTACATGAACTTCACATCTTCAAATCCTTCAGTTGCTTCTGTAGATGCTGCGGGAGCTATAACTTCTTTAAGTGCTGGAACTTCTGCAATAACAGCAACATTTGGAGGTCAACCTGCAACGGGTAGTTTAACCATCAATTGTCAAGGAATATTTGTTGCTGCACCTATACCAACTAGACCGCAGTCTAATGTAATTTCCATTTTTTCAGATAGGTATGCCAACGTTCCTGTAAATTATTATAATGGCTATTGGGCGCCTTGGCAAACAACTCTTTCAAATGATTTTTCAGTGAATGGTGATAACATTTTAAATTATACCGTTTTTAATTTTGTGGGTATTGAATTCAGTAGCCCTACTATAAATGCAACAGGAATGACACACGTTCATTTAGATGCTTTTATTCCAGGTCCAATTGCTCCAGGTAGACAACTTAGAGTAATTCTAATAGATTTTGGTGCAGATGGTGCCTATGGTGGTGGAGATGATACAAGACACTCAACAACATTCACAGCATCAACTTCAACACCAGTTGTTTCTCAAAGTTGGATATCTATCAACATTCCTTTTTCTGCGATGCCAGGATTAGTAAGTAGATCGCATTTAGCACAACTTATTTTAGAAGGTGGCGATAGTTCTGTTATTTATGTTGACAACATTTATTTCTATAACTAATACAAGGTATTTAACATTATAAAAGATATCAAAAATGAATAAAAATATAAAGAAAAGTTTTCTCTTAGCAAGTACATTGTTATTGTTATTGGGGTGTACTACCGATGAAAAACAAACTGTTACTACTATGGAACAATTGGTATGGCAAGATGAATTTAATGTAGATGGAGCTCCTGATAATACATTGTGGTCGTATGACATTGGTACAGGAAATAACGGATGGGGAAACAATGAATTACAATATTACACCAGTCGTCCTGAAAATATTGTAGTAGAAAACGGAATGCTTAAAATAACCGCAAAAAGAGAACTATACTTGGGTTCGGGTTATACATCTGCAAAAATAGTAACTAAAGGAATATTTGAAAAAAAATACGGCCGTTTTGAAGCTCGTATTAAATTACCTTGGGGTAAAGGTTTATGGCCTGCATTTTGGATGTTAGGCTCTAATATTGACCAAGTAAGTTGGCCACAATGTGGTGAAATAGATATCATGGAATATTTAGGAAATCGACCAACATCTATTTTTGGAACAGTGCATGGTCCTGGTTATTCGGGTGGGGCTTCTATTTCTAAAACATACACACTTCCTAACAATAGATTTGATAATGATTTTCACGTTTTTGGAATCGAATGGGGCGAAAATTATATCAATTATTATGTTGACGATGTTTTATACAACCAAATTACACCTGATGATGTGCCTGGAGATTGGGTTTTTAACGATTCTTTTTACATGATTCTTAATATGGCTGTAGGGGGTAACTTACCAGGGAGTCCTAATAGCGATACCGTTTTTCCACAAGAAATGTTAGTGGATTATGTTAGAGTTTATCAATAATTAAATTAATAGAAATAATTAAAATTTAAAGTAATAACTACTAGGCTATTTACAAATGGCCTAGGTGTTATTATGAATAAAATAATATAGAATTACTTTAAAAATTACCATGAACAATAGCCAAACTATATTTATTGAAAATGAATTAGAAGATAAAAAGGTATCCATGGATATCGTTTTATTAAATGGAGAAAAATATTATAAAATCGCCAATAACGATAGTATGCGCCCATTTTTCATGAGCATAGTAAGCGATTCCAATCATTGGATGTTTATTTCAAGTAATGGTGGTCTTACTGCGGGTAGAAAAAACGCAGAATTTGCTTTATTTCCCTATTATACAGATGATAAAATTACAGAATCTTATGATAGTACGGGTAGCAAATCTATTTTTCAAATCCATTGGGATAATGAGATTAAAATTTGGGAACCATTTTCTGAACGTTTTTCAGATAATATTTATACAATTTCTCGTAATCTTTACAAGAACCTATATGGTAATAAAATAATTTTTGAAGAAATTAATCATGATTTACAACTTACATTTCGATACCAATGGAGTTCAAGTAATCAGTATGGTTTTGTTAGAAAATCAGAGTTAATTAATCATGCTTCCAATGATTATCAAATTACTTTATTAGATGGAATCCAAAACATTATGCCTTATGGTGTTAGTAGCGATTTACAAAATGCCGCAAGTAATTTAGTAGATGCTTACAAACGAAGCGAATTGGATTTAGAAACAGGCTTAGGTATTTATGCATTAAGTGCTATCATAGTTGATAAAGCAGAGCCAAGTGAAGCACTAAAATCGAATATTGTTTGGTCTTTAGGTTTACACAATCCAACTTATTTAGTTTCTTCATTACAACTTTCTAAGTATAGAAAAAAACAGACAGTTGTTCCAGAATTTGATGTAAAAGGTGAAAAAGGAGCTTATTTTTTATCGGCTCCAATTCTTTTAACTGCAAATTCTAATAAAGAATGGACAATTATTGCCAACGTAAATCAAGATCATTCAGATGTTGCACAAATTCAAAAAACGATTACAACCCAAAAGAATATTTTAGACTTAATTCAACAAGATATTGAGCATGGCACAAAAAAATTAATCGAACTTAATGCGTCTTCAGATGCTTTACAGCTAACAAATGACAATTTAAGAGATACCCGACATTTTGCAAATACTTTATTTAATATCATGCGAGGTGGTATTTTTGATTTTAATTATCAAATTGAAAAACAAGATTTCCTCACTTATATAAAAAATGCCAATAGAATAGTATTTCAAAACCTTGAAAAAAATATAAATCAATTACCAGAAGTATTTTCTTTAGAATCTTTAAAAGATTTTGCTTTTCAACAAAATAATACAGATTTTGAGCGATTAAGCTTAGAATATCTGCCCTTAAAATTTAGTAGACGACATGGCGATCCAAGTCGTCCATGGAATAAATTTTCTATCAACACCCAAAGCGAAATTGATGGTTCCAAAATTTTAGATTACGAAGGAAACTGGAGAGATATTTTTCAAAACTGGGAAGCCTTAGCGCATTCTTTTCCAGATTTTATTGAAAATATGATTCATAAATTTTTGAACGCCACCACTTTTGACGGCTACAATCCGTATCGCGTTACAAAGGGTGGATTTGACTGGGAAACAGTTGAAGAAGATAATCCTTGGTCTTACATTGGATATTGGGGCGACCATCAAATTATCTATTTATTAAAGTTTTTAGAAATTATTCAAAATCACCAACCTAATAAATTAGAAGCCTATTTTAACAACGATATTTTTGTTTATGCCAATGTACCGTATGTAATTAAGTCGTATGAAGATATTCTCAAAAACCCTAAAGATACGATTGTTTTTAATCATGAATTGGATGGAAAAATTCGAGAAGAACGAAATTTAATTGGAGCGGATGGAGCTTTACTAAAAGACGCCAATGGCGAAATTTATAAAGTCAATTTTATTGAAAAAATGTTGGCTACTGTGTTGGCAAAAATGTCAAACTTTATTCCAGAAGGTGGAATTTGGCTCAATACACAACGTCCAGAATGGAATGATGCGAATAATGCGCTAGTAGGAAATGGCGTTTCTATGGTAACACTATATTATCTTAGAAGGTTTTTAAATTATATCCAAAATTTGATTGCCACAACCGATGTTGAGCACATCAAAATTTCTAATGAAATGGTAGAATTTTATCATTCTGTAAGAGAAAATTTAATCAAATACGAACCTTTGTTAGAAGGTACATTTACCGATGCCGATAGAAAAACTATTTTAGACGCATTAGGAAAAGCTGCTTCAGAATACCGTCACCAAGTATATCAAAATGGTTTTTGGGGTAATAAACGAACACATTCTATGGACGGATTAAAACGTTTCATAGCGGTAAGTTTAAAATTTATCGACCATTCTATTGCTGCAAACAAACGAACAGATAATTTATACCATGCTTACAACTTAATGACTGTTGAAAGCGAAAGTGAAGTTTCTGTTTCTTATTTAAGTGAAATGTTAGAAGGCCAGGTAGCTGTTTTAAGTTCAGGCTATTTATCTTCAAAAGAAGCGTTACAAGTATTAGATGGTTTAAAACACGGCAAACTTTTTAGACAAGACCAATACAGTTATATCCTCTATCCTAATAAAGAGTTGCTAAAATTCAACGAAAAGAATTCAATTTCAAGCGAATTTGTTTCTAAATCAAAATTGCTTTCAGAGTTAATTGCTACTAACAACACACAAATTATTGAAAAAGATTGTTTTGGAAAGTATCATTTCAACGGGAATTTTAAAAATGCTTCCGATTTAGAAAAAGCATTAGATGCACTTTCAGCTACGTCTTATTCGATGCTTCTAAACAATGATAAAAACATGGTTTTACAAGCTTTTGAAGATGTTTTTAATCACAAATCGTTTACAGGGCGTTCAGGTACATTTTATGGGTATGAAGGTTTAGGTTCTATTTATTGGCACATGGTTTCTAAACTACAATTAGCCGTACAAGAATGTTGTTTAAAAGCGGTAGAAGAAAACGAATCTCCTGAAGTTATTGGTAGACTGTTAGAACACTATTATGAAATAAACGAAGGAATTGGTGTTCATAAATCACCAGCACTATATGGTGCATTTCCAACAGATCCATATTCGCATACGCCAGCAGGTAAAGGAGCTCAGCAACCTGGTATGACAGGTCAGGTAAAAGAAGATATATTGAGCCGTTTTGGAGAATTAGGTGTTTTTGTGAAAGAAGGAACTTTATTCTTCAATCCATGCTTATTGCGAAAAGATGAGTTTTTGTCTGAAGAAACTTTATTTAATTATGTTGACATCAATTTTAATCATAATTCAATTCAATTAAATGCGAATTCACTATGTTTTACGTATTGTCAAATTCCAATTATTTATAAAATTTCCAATCACAAAGGAATAGAAGTAATTTATAGAGATAATCACATTCAAAAGTTTGACGCTTTGAAATTAGATAGTCAAACTAGTTTAAAAGTTTTTGAAAGAACCGGTGAGCTTCTTCAAATTACTGTAAGTGTTTTAGCAGATGAATTAAAATAATAATATACTACTAGTAGCAACTAATTTGTATAAGCAAAGACTATTGATTAACTATGTGATAGCGTCTATGAATGCTAATAAATAAAATTTTACACATATGAAATGGAATGTTTACATCGAATCAACTTTTAAATGTTTTGCATTATTGGCAATTGCATTTATTGTTATTTCATGTAAGCAAGGCTTTTATATAGGTAGTACCCAAAAAAACAACAAAGTGACTGCAAAAGATATCTTAGGGAACTCTAATTATTTAGCCATTTGTTATGGTGGTTATAGAGAGAATAGTAGAAATATTCAGCCAACAGTTAAGCAACTGAAAGAAGATTTGTTGATTTTATCTGCGATGAATATTAAAGTCGTTCGTACATATAATGTTCATTTGGCACACGCTTCAAATGTTTTAAAAGCCATAAGAGAGTTAAAAATTGAAAACCAAAATTTTGAAATGTATGTTATGCTTGGGGCCTGGATTGATTGTAAATATGCATGGACAGAAGTAACACCTGACCATAATTTAGAAAGTCAGAGAAATGCAATAGAAATTAACGAAGCGGTTCGATTAGCAAATTTATATCCAGATATTGTAAAAGTCATTGCAGTTGGAAACGAAGCAATGGTAAAATGGGCTACATCATATTATGTGCAACCAAATGTTATTTTAAAGTGGGTTAATCACTTACAACAATTAAAAAATGAATCTAAATTATCAAAAGATTTATGGATTACTTCTTCAGATGATTTTGCTTCATGGGGTGGTGGAGATGATAGTTACAAAACAAAAGATTTAGAAGATTTAATTAATGCGGTTGATTATGTTTCTATGCATACGTATCCTTATCACAACACCCATTATAACCCAAGTTTTTGGAACGTTCCCCCTGATGAAAATCATCTGACGGAACAAGAGCAAGCAACTAATGCAATGCAACGTTCTATTGCTTTCGCAAAAATGCAATATACAACCGTAAAAAATTATGTTCGAAGTATAAATCCAAGTAAGCCTATCCATATTGGCGAAACAGGCTGGGCTTCTAGTTCAGATGGTTTTTATGGAAAGGAAGGTTCTAGAGCATCTGACGAATACAAACAAGCCATATATTACAAAGCCATGAGAGAGTGGTCTAACCAAGAAGGAATTTCTTGTTTTTTCTTTGAAGCTTTTGATGAACCTTGGAAAGACAGTAATAATCCTTTAGGGTCAGAAAATCATTTTGGTATTTTCACAGTAGATGGAAAAGCAAAGTATACTCTTTGGGATAATGTTGATGAAAACGTGTTTTCCAACTTAAAGAGAGACGGCAATGCAATTGAAAAAACATACTCAGGAAATAAACAGTTATTGATGCAAACTGTATTTGCACCACCAAAAAAAGGGTAAAATGAAAGTTATATATAATATACTAAGTTTTTTAATTTTTGTGTCAATGATAAATTGTAAAGGAGTAACTAATGCATTTCAAGTAACAGTGTATGAAACTTCTGAAAGCGGAAATACATTAAAAAATATAAACCAATTTTCTACAACAGAAAGTAAGGCTGTAATTTCTATTAATCCAAATGAAAAATTTCAAACGATAACAGGATTTGGTGGTTCTTTTACGGAAGCTTCAGCTTATTTATTGAATAAGTTAAGTAAAGAAAATAGAGAAAAAGTTTTGAAAGCTTATTTTAGTGAAACGGGTGCCAATTATTCATTAACTCGAACCACTATTGCCTCTTGTGATTTTTCTTTAAAGAATTACACTTATGCAAAAGTTGATAATGATTTAGCCTTAGAACACTTTACTATTGAAGACGATAAAGCAGATATTATTCCAATGATTTTAGATGCGAAAGCCATTTCTAAAGAAGGATTTAACATCATTGCTTCGCCTTGGTCTTGTCCGCCTTGGATGAAAGACAACAAGAGTTATGTAGGTGGAAAATTACTTCCTGAATATAACGACACTTTTGCCTTGTATTTTTCAAAATATCTACAAGCTTACCAAAAGGAAGGGGTTGATATTTGGGGTGTAACGGTAATTAACGAACCTCATGGAAATGGTAATAACTGGGAAAGTACTTTGTTTTCTCCGAAAGAATTGACCGATTTTGTTCAAAATCACTTAGGACCTAAATTAGAAAACGACGGATGGAAGGATATTAAAATATTAGGTTACGATCAAAACCGTGCTGGTTTGCAAGAATGGGTGGATGCAATGTATAAAGATGAGAAAACTTCAAAATATTTTGCAGGAAGCGCTATTCATTGGTACGAAAGTACGTACGAAGTTTTTCCAGAGGCTTTACAATATGCTCATAATAAAGCTCCAAACAAATATTTAATTCAAACAGAAGCTTGTGTAGATTCTGAAATACCGCAATGGCAAGATGATACTTGGTATTGGAAAAAAGAAGCTACCGATTGGGGTTGGGATTGGGCTAGTGAAAAAGACAAATATTTACATCCAAAATATGCCCCTGTGAATCGATATGCAGAAGACATTATTGGTTGTTTGAATAATCAAGTGGATGGTTGGGTAGATTGGAATATGCTTTTAGATAGACAAGGTGGCCCAAATTGGTTCAAAAACTGGTGTGTAGCACCTGTTATAGTTGATCCAGAAAATGACGAAGTTTACTTTACCCCATTGTATTATGTGATGTCTCATTTTAGCAAGTTTATGCGACCAGGAGCTGTTAAAATTGGTTGCGAAATAAATAATAAACAACTGAAAGTTACCGCCGTTCAAAATATAGATAAATCAATTGCAATTGCCCTTTTTAATCCTACTAATGAAATGTATACTATTGAAATAAAATTAGATAACACAGTACAAATCATTTCTATTGCTGCAAAAGCTTTGCAGACAGTGATAATAACTACAAAAAAATAATTATGGCAAAACATCCAGAACAATCAAGAGAAAAAGTTCCAATGGTGCAAAAAGCAGCTTTTGGTTCAGGACATTTAGTAAATAATCTATTACCAGGAGCGCTTGGTGTTTTTTCATTTTTCTTAATTACAGCCTTTGGAATTGAGCCAGCTATTGCAGGATTATTATCAGCAATACCAAGGTTTTTTGATGCACTTTCCGATCCAATTATGGGCTTTATTTCTGATAATACTACTTCCAAATGGGGTAGAAGAAGACCTTATATATTTTCAGGCGCTATTTTAGCTTCAATTTTGTTTGTGGTACAATGGCAAATGTGGGAAGATAATGGAGCAACTTATAATTTTTGGTATTTTTTACTATTTTCCATATTATTCATTTTTGCGAATACCGTTTTTTCAACGCCTTTAATTGGAATGGGCTATGAAATGACTACCGATACTAAAGAACGAACAAGATTAATGGGTATTGCCAATAGTGTCGGACAAATTTCTTGGATGATTGTTCCTTTATTTTGGGTATTAATCGCTAATAAAGATTTGTTTGATACACAAGCAGATGGGGTAAGAACTTTATCAATTTTTGTTGGGTTCGCCTGTTTGTTTTTTGGAGTCATGCCTGCTATTTTTTGTAAAGAAATGGATGTTTCTGATGCAGACAGTAAAGCCAATTTAACAATGAAGGATTTAACAAAAAACATGAAAATTTTATGGGAATCCATGAAAAACATGACCAAAAACAATCCATTTATGCGTTTGTGTGGGGCTACTTTTTTAGTATTCAATGGTTTTCAAATGGTGGCTTCGTTTAGTTATTTTATTATTGTTTTTTACATGTATAAAGGTAGTTATGAAATGGCGGGTACTGTTCCTGCAATATTTTCTATACTAGGAGCATTTCTAACCGCTGTGTTAATCATTCCAATTGTTTCATGGTTAGCTAATAAATACGGAAAACGAAATGCCTTTATTATTTCTACTATTTTATCAATTATTGGTTACAGTCTAAAATGGTGGGGTTTTGTGGTCGTTGATGAAAATACAGCCGTACTTTTTAACGATGTTGTTTTACAAATTGGCGTAGTAAAATTTTCTATTGAAATGCCATTAATTTTATTGTTACCCATTCCATTTATAGCATTTGGTTTAGGAGGTTTGTTTACTTTAATGATGAGTATGACGGCTGATGTGTGCGATTTAGACGAACTTAAAAATGGATTACCAAGACGTGAAGGTACTTTTGGAGCTGTATATTGGTGGATGGTTAAAATAGGCCAATCTATTGCATTAGCATTAGGAGGTTTGGTTTTGTCTATGGTTGGTTTTGATGCGGGTAACGCAACGCAATCTTTTGAGACCATGAATCAATTGCGAATTGCAGATATTATTATCCCTTGTTTAACGGCAGCTTTAGCTGTTTGGGTGATGTGGAATTATGACCTAAATGAAGATAAAGTTGCTGAAATAAAAAAAGAATTAGAACTAAAAAGATCTGAAAAATTAGATTCAATTAAAACAATTTCATAATGTCTAATAGATCAATCTTTAATTTTCAGCTCTCCGATTTTAATAATGAAGATAACTTCAGTACTCTTGATAGTTTTGAAGGGTTTGATTTTTTAAATTCCAAATCTGATTTAAGCGCTTTATTTTTAAAAACTTTAGCAGATGGAATGCACGGACTTTGCTTTAGTATGTATGAAGACGGTCAAAAACCTGGCGATATAATTTCAGAAGAACAAGTGCGAAGAAGACTTGAAATCATGGCACCATATACCAAATGGGTTCGTTCTTTCTCTTGCATTGAAGGAAATGAATTTATTCCTAAAATTACTCGCGAGTTAGGTATGAAAACGCTTGTAGGTGCTTGGCTAGGCGACAATCCAGAAAAGAACGAAAAAGAAATTGATGCTTTAATTCAGTTGGCAAAAGAGGGTTTTGTAAATATAGCTGCTGTAGGTAACGAAGTCATGTATCGCAAAGATTTATCGGAAGAAGAATTACTTCAGTTTATTCATAAAGTAAAAAATGAAATTCCATCTCACATTCCGGTAGGTTATGTAGACGCTTATTATGAATTCACAGTTAATCCAAGAATAACCGAAGCTTGCGATGTGATTTTAATCAATTGTTATCCGTATTGGGAAGGTTCCAATCAAGAACATGCTTTGTCTCATATGAAAAGCATGTATTATCAAGCTAAAAGCGCAGCTAATGGGAAAAAAGTAATCATTACCGAAACAGGCTGGCCTAGTCAAGGTGAAAGTTTTAAAGATTCGCATCCATCCAAAGAAAACGCAATGAAATATTTTATTAATACGCAACTTTGGTCAAAAGTATCTAATATTGATATTTTTTATTTTTCTTCTTTTGATGAGTCATGGAAAGTAGGAACTGAAGGTGAAGTGGGTGCTTATTGGGGTATTTGGGATAAAAACGAAAAACTAAAATATAATGATTAATAAAATAAAAAAGTTAGTAGTACTGTTATTATTCGTGAACATTAGTTTTGCGCAGGTTGATGTCGTTTATAACGATTTGGTATGGTCTGATGAATTTGATGTAAACGGAGCGGTGAATGCAACCAATTGGTTTCACCAAACTCAATTACCTGCTGGTGGTAATTGGTTCAATGGTGAAGTACAACATTACACGGATCAGTTAACAAATTCGTTTGTAAATGGTGGGTTTTTAAATATTGTAGCCAAAAAAGAACCTTATACAAGTCAGGGGTTTACGAAACAATATACATCGGCACGTTTAAATTCAAAATTTGCGTTTAAATACGGAAGGGTTGATGTTAGAGCTAAATTACCTATACAAGCCGGTACTTGGCCTGCCATTTGGATGCTAGGAAAAAACGTTAATGAAGATGGAGGTTTTTTTGATGCTGCTTTTGGAACTACCAATTGGCCAGCTTGTGGTGAAATTGATATTATGGAACACGGAATTACACCATCGCAGCCTACTAATTATGTGCAAAGCGCACTGCATACTCCTTCTTCCTTTGGTAATACATCAAATATTGGAGGGGCTATAGCCAATAATTTAGGAACTGATTATCATGTATATTCCATGAATTGGTCTCCGTATCAAATTACGTTTTTATTAGATGGCGTAGCCTTTTATACCTACAATCCTGCTGTAAAAACGCCAAGCAATTGGCCTTTCAATTTAGAACAATATCTTTTATTAAATATTGCAATGGGTGGAATTGCAGGAACAATCGATCCTGGTTATACAGAAAGTTCTATGGTGATTGATTATGTGAGAGTGTATCAAAATGTGCAAGTAGATACTCAAATTCCAATTAATTTTACAGCGACAGTTGGAAATGTAACTAGCTCTTCTGTAGAATTATTGTTAAATGCAACGGATAATTCTGGAAACATTGTTTATAATGTTACTTATGGAAGTACAACAATTACTTCAGCAGGGACATCGGGTGTTCAAAAGTCATTGGTTATTTCAGGCTTAAACTCAAATACAAATTATACTTTTTCTGTAGCTGCAAGTGATATTTCAGGAAACAATGCAACTAATAATTCGATTGTGTTAAACGCAACAACTACAGGGGTTATAGGTTGTTCTGGGACAGACACTGTTGCTTCTCAAGGTTCGTTTACAACAGGATACAATTATGCTTTTGAAACGATAGGAACTTCTGTTAAAATTACGTTTGAATTATTAGATACAGATAAAATAGGAGTAGTGGCTTATTTATGGAAACAATCACCATTTTCCGAAACCTCAATGTCAAATGTCTCGGGCAATATTTTTACTCATACAATTACGGGGCAAACAAATGGTACAACAATTAATTATGCTGTTAAATTTGCCTATGCTAATGGTATGTCTGTTACGCGATACATATCCTACGTAGTGGGAAGTAATTGTACAATGAGTCAAAATGATTTTATGGATTTTTCTGATTTTTATTTTACGAATCCAGCTCACAATTATATTTCTATTCAATCCACATCAGATATTGATAAAGTGGAAATGTACTCGCTCATTGGTGCAAAGGTAATTAGTCAAACTACCAATACAAATGAAATCGAAGTATCTAATTTATCCAAAGGAGTGTATCTAATGGTGGTCTATTCTGGAAATAAAAAAGGTAGTAAGAAAGTAATCATCAATTAGTGATTTTTTAAATAACCATCTCAACACCTTCAATTTCACTATAAATTGAAGGTGTTTTGTTTTTTTATTGCTTTAAAAGTGTTAAATTTTTAGTGTAAATTTGTTTTATAAAATAAAATTATGTTAAATTTGGCTTAATTAATCTTAAAAACAAAATTGCCTATTTATAAAAATACTTTTAGACCCCGATTTTTTTATTAACTAAAAAGGTATTTTTATGGCTAATCTTGTACTTCCTGATGCGGTATTGGTAAAGAACTATATAAGTGGAGATGAATCTGCTTTATCATCTTTAATTAACCGACACCAATCTAAAATCTACGGTTTTATTTATTCGAAAGTAAATGATAGAGATTTATCTGATGATATATTTCAAGATACCTTTATTAAGGTAATTAAAACGTTAAAGACAAATACATATAACGAAGAAGGAAAATTTTTGCCTTGGGTAATGCGCATTGCACATAATTTAGTAGTGGATCATTACAGAAAAGCAAAGAAGATGCCCTTTCAACGCGAAACAGAAGAGTATTCCATTTTTAATTACATGACAGATAATTGTCTTAATATTGAAGGGCAAATTATTACAGAACAAGTTGAAGCAGATATCGTTAAATTATTAAATGAGCTACCAGAAGATCAAAAAGAAGTTTTAGTAATGCGTATGTATCAAGACTTGAGTTTTAAGGAAATTGCAGATTTAACAGGAGTTAGTATTAATACCGCTTTAGGAAGAATGCGATACGGTTTATTAAACTTGAGAAAAATAATTGAGAAAAATAATATTATTTTAACAAATTAATACTAAAAGTATTTTTTTGCCGTTATACATGTATAAAAAAAATCATATTACATGGCAAAACTCTACTCTAAGAAAAAATTAGTGACCCAACAAATGAAACCCAAAAAGGAAACGATTTCTTTTTTGCTTAATTATTCAAAAGCGTTAAAGGTCTACAAAGTTGGAAATTCAACTATTGAAATTATAGCTAATTAAAGAAAATGCCTCAAAGAGATTTGAGGCATTTTTTATTTCTTTGAATATTCATCCAAAACACTTTTTCTTCCAATTGTTTTGGTAATAATATCTTTTTCTAAATTCCAGCCACGAGCAGGAGAATATTCACGACCGTACCAAATAATTTGCAAGTGCAACTCGTTCCAACACGCTTCTGGGAATATGCGTTTGGCATCTTTCTCGGTTTGTTGTACGTTTTTTCCATTGGTTAATCCCCAACGGTACATTAGTCTATGAATGTGCGTATCTACTGGAAAAGCAGGAACTCCAAACGCCTGACTCATTACCACACTTGCTGTTTTATGTCCTACAGCAGGAAAAGATTCCAAAGCTTCAAAACTTTGCGGGACTTCTCCATTGTATTTGTCAATTAAAATCTCAGATAAACCATGAATTCCTTTTGATTTCATAGGCGATAATCCACAAGGACGAATGATTTCTTTGATTTCTTCCACCGTCATTTTTATCATATCGTATGGGTTGTCAGCTTTGGCAAATAGGAGGGGTGTAATTTGATTGACTCGAACATCGGTACATTGTGCCGAAAGCAACACTGCAATTAATAATGTGTAGGGGTCTTTATGGTCTAACGGTATCGGAATCTCGGGGTATAATTCATTTAACGTATTTATAACAAATGTTACCTTCTCGCTTTTGGTCATTTTAACTAAATTTGATTTGTAAATTTATAAAGTTAATGTGCAATATCAAAATTCAATTTCATTGATGCGTTTTGAAGCTATTAACCTTATAAACATTTAACCCTTTTAAACCATAAATTATGACAACATTAAAAACAGGAGATAAAGCACCTCAATTTTCAGGCTTAGACCAAAATGGGGCTTCGCATACATTAGCCGATTATAAAGGAAAGAAATTAGTAGTTTTCTTTTATCCTAAAGCAAGTACCCCAGGGTGTACGGCTGAAGCTTGTGATTTAAGAGATAATTTTGAGCGATTTAAAGCCAACAATTACGAATTACTAGGCGTAAGTGCTGATAGTGCTAAAGCACAGGCTAAATTTATAGAAAAGTATCAATTGCCTTTTCCATTACTTGCCGATGAAGATAAATCGGTTATTCAGGCATTTGGAGTTTGGGGACCTAAGAAATTTATGGGAAAAGAATACGATGGAATTCATAGAACCACTTTTGTTATTGATGAAAACGGAACGATTGAAGAAGTTATTTCGGATGTTAAAACCAAAGCCCACGCTGCCCAAATTTTGAAATAAAAAAAAGCACGAAGTTTATCGCTTCGTGCTTTTTTTATCTATTTTTTAGGTTAGATTCTAAATATTCCACCTATAGTTAATATTCGTTGTAAAAACCAAAAGTTTTGTTCGGCTGAATCGGTACTATCGTTAGTTGTTCTTATATTGTTCATTTCAATATAACCTCCTTTTAATTCAGTTTGTATAAAGAAATATTTGAAGAAAGTAAAATTTAAGCCTACTTTAGCAGCCAATCCAAAACCCGCCACATTAAAATCATCATGGCGTTCTTTTCCTAAAAGCGTAGTATTTGTCTTTGGATATAGAAAACCACCACCAATACCTTCAGTTAAATTAATTTGAAATTTATCAGTATTTCTAATTTTAATCAGACTCGAAATATCATCAACTCTTGCAATTTCAGTATTGACATAATTCAAACCATCGGTATGTTCAAAAAGTAAAAAGTCTTCGTCTAATGTTAGTTGACCATTCGCAGGGTTTTCATTGTAAGAACCTGCATTTGGGTAATAACCAGAATAATCCACTCGTCGATCGTTATACATTACGTATTTCATGTGGTCAAATCCAATAGAAATATTGTAATGGTCAGAAATAAAATAACCTATTCTCATGTTGGTTTGAGGAATAGTCATTCTGGCCGGATTAAAATAATCGATATGAAAGCCTTTTGGTTTGTCGTGCGCTTCGATATTATAAATAGTGAAATCATAATCAGCTCCTTTAAAATGGATATCTGATTTTGTATACGATTCACGATTTCCACCCCAAAAAATATAGAACTTACCTTTGTTATGAGCTGTGTATTTATCAGGATTTTCTACTGTTTCTTGCGAAAAGGCGTACTGTGAAAACACACAAAAAGTTAGTACAACCATTAAAAATGGATGTTTCATTATACGATAATAATATTAAAATTGATTTATGGTTTGTCTAATGGCAACAAGTTTTCTCATTAACCCTTCAAAATAATCTAAATGTAGCATATTGGCACCATCGCTTTTTGCATTTGCTGGATCAAAATGGGTTTCAATAAAAATTCCATCTACCCCAACAGCTATTCCTGCTTTAGCAATCGTTTCTATCATATCAGGACGACCACCAGTAACTCCCGTCATTTGGTTAGGTTGTTGTAAAGAATGGGTTACATCTAATACGGTAGTGGCTTGTTGTTGCATTGTAGGAATTCCTCTAAAATCTACAATCATATCTTGGTAGCCAAACATGGTACCTCTATCGGTAACCATAACATTTTCATTTTGGCAATCCAATACTTTTTGCACAGCATGTTTCATGCTTTCTGGGCTCATGAATTGTCCTTTTTTTAGGTTTACTGTTTTTCCAGTTTTAGCCGCTGCTACCACTAAATCAGTTTGGCGTACTAAAAATGCTGGAATTTGTAAAACATCTACATAGGCAGCCGCCATTGCAGCATCTTCATTAGTATGTATATCTGTAACGGTAGGCACCCCAAATTCTTTAGAAACTTTTTCAAGAATTTTAAGTGCTTTTTCATCTCCTATTCCAGAAAAACTGTCAATTCGAGAACGGTTCGCTTTTTTGAAAGAACCTTTGAATACAAATGGAATTTGTAATGTATCAGTTACTGTAACAAGTTTTTCTGCAATGCGCATAGCCATTTCTTCGCCTTCAATAGCACATGGACCCGCTAACAAAAAAAAGTTACCGCTTGTTGTATGTTTAATTTGTGGAATGTTGTTTAAATTCATTTGTGTTGATTTTGAAGTGCAAAGATAAAAAGAAAAACCTTTCCTACAGCAGTAGAAAAGGTTACATATGTTACAGAAACTAAAATAGTTTTTATTTAACTTCTGTGATTGATTTTTTTATAGAAAAACCTTTTGGGCATAAAATTTCACCTTTTTCATAAATATTGAAATACAGCATTACTTTTTTACCACTTCCTTCAAAGGTTACTTCATAAATGCCAATAGTTCCAGCGCCCATTGTGGTGTTTTTGGTAGGGAAAGGACAACAGGTGTCTACTTTGTTATAAGTGAATTTTTCGCCATTTGGACCTTCTAAACCATTAAAATAATACGCAATGTTAATATCTTCTTGGTTTTCTCTTATGTTTCCAATGTTAATAGGATAATCTTGATCATAGGCATATTTTGAGTCGGAGGCATGTTTTGTAATTACATAGGCTTTGTCTTTTACCATTGGGCGCAACGCTGTATTGTCTATGTTTTTTAAGGTAGATTTAGTGCTCACACAACCAACTAAGAGTAGGGTTGATATTACATACAGTAGATGTTTCATTTTACTTTGATTTATTGGTTGTTACTTGTACTTTAGGTCTTAAAATATATGCAACAATCGCGCCAATTACAACACCAAAAGATAAACCACCTGATATACTTTGCCAAATGTAAGCGGTCAAATTAAAATATTTTTGTGCTTCTTCTAAAGTTAATTTTTTGCTTTCAATAGAATATGCAATTAATTTATCGAAGTAATTGGGTGAAATGAATTCGTGTGTGATGAATTGCGTAATTGGACTAAAGAAGACCACTATGAACGAAAGTACAACGCCAGATATAAAACCTTGTCTCCAATTCATTTCGCCGTTGTAGTAGTTTTTCTTTTTATCGCTTAATGCTAAATAATACAAAAGAAAATTAGGTAAAATGATGAGCATAGTAAAAGCTATTTGCCATTTGATTTTTTCGTCGTGAAAACCCAATTGTTTTTCTAATGTCATCCAAGCCAAAAATAATATGGACATAATTATAGCCCATTTGAATTCTATTTTAAACTTTTTCATAGTATACTAATTATTTGTTGCTTCAAAATTAGCCAAAATTGTATAATTTGTTATCAAAACCAATCTTAAATTTCTATTTTTGTATAAAATTGCAAATAAATATGGAATATATCTACGGAACTTGGCATTGGGCTATTTCTGGTTTTCTAATTGGACTAACCATGTTAGTGTTAACTTATTTTGGAAAATCTTTTGGCATGTCATCTAATTTAAGAACAATGTGTTCAATGGCTGGTGCAGGCAAATTCAGTGATTTCTTTAAAATGGATTGGCGCGAACAAAAGTGGAGTTTGGTTGTTGTTTTAGGAGCTTTTGTGGGCGGATTTATTGCATTTTATTTTTTATCTGATGGAAGTGGTGTTGTTATTAATCAAGATACAATTACACAACTAACCTCATTGGGTATTGATGCTCCCAACGGTAAATTAATGCCGGATGCAATTTTTAGTGTGGAAACTTTACAATCTCCTAAAGGCTTTGCAATTCTTTTAGTGGGCGGATTGTTAATTGGTTTTGGAACGCGTTATGCTGGTGGTTGTACCTCTGGTCATGCGATTTCTGGTTTGAGTAATTTACAATTACCTTCTTTAGTAGCTGTTATTGGATTCTTCATAGGAGGTTTAGCAATGGCACATTTTATTTTACCTATACTATACAAAACAACATAACTATGAAATTAGCTAGATTTTTTTTAACTGGAATTTTTTTCGGAATAGTTTTAACGAAAGCAGAGGCTGTTTCTTGGTATCGTATCTATGAAATGTTTCATTTTCAATCGTTTCATATGTTTGGAATTATTGGAATGGCTTTGTTTACTGGGGTTGTTGGACTTCAAATTATCAAAAGATATAAAATTAAAGATTACAAAGGGTTTCCTATTCATGTGATTGAAAAGGAACGTGGTTTTTGGCGTTACATTATCGGAGGTACTTTGTTTGGCTTAGGTTGGGCATTAGTAGGAAGTTGTCCAGGACCTATTTTTATTTTATTAGGAACAGGAACTTATGCTATTGCTGTGGTGTTAATTGGGGCTTTGTTAGGGACGTATATTTACGGCTTACTAAAAGATAAATTGCCTCATTAAAGTTAAGTTAAAGTGATACAAGTTACCGTGTTTGGCTTCTAGATTATGTAATTTTGTTATTAACAAAAATACAACAACATGAAAACGACACTGTATATTCAAAATTTAAAATGTGGCGGTTGTGCTAATACTATCACAAAGAATGTTTCTTCAATTGACGCTGTTACTGAAGTGTTTGTAAATGTTGAGGAGAGCGCCGTTTCTTTTGATTATCCATCAGATGAGAAACTAATTGAAGTCAAGGAAAAACTAAAAACATTAGGGTATCCCGAAGATGGCGAAGCCAATAGTTTAGGTTCAAAAGCGAAATCATATGTAAGCTGTGCCATTGGAAAAATGAGTTAATAATAGGAGGGCGTCCTAAAAGTATATTTTTGTCAAGCTGAACTCGTTTCAGCTTCTCTAAATAATTGAATATCAAAAAATTTAGATTCTGAAATAAATTCAGAATGACAGAATCAGTGCTTTTTAGACACCCTCTTCTATTTTAATAAAATATTGATTGCGATATAATTTTTATTTATCGTATTCTAAAATACCCTATTTCTTATTTTCGTACTTTTGAAAGTATAAGTTTAATATCTTAAAAACGCTATGAAAATTGTAGTATCACCAGCCAAGTCCTTAAATTTTGAAGCAACAGTTCCTGTTCAAAAGCATACAGAGAGTTTGTTCTTAAAGGAGTCTGAAACCATTCAAAAGACATTGAGAAAGAAAAATCCAAAGCAATTGATGGCACTAATGGACATTTCTGAAAAGTTAGCCGATTTAAATTGGGAACGCAATCAAAATTGGTCGTTACCTTTTACGCCTGATAACGCTCGTCCTGCTGTTTATGCTTTTGATGGTGATGTGTATACGGGTTTAGATGCTTATACTATACCTCTTGAAAAACTAGATGTTTTACAAAATAAATTACGCATTCTTTCCGGTTTGTATGGTATTTTAAAGCCATTGGATTTGATGCAGCCGTATCGTTTAGAAATGAGCACTTCTTTGCCAATTGGTACAAAAAAGAACCTGTATGAGTTTTGGAAAAAGAAAGTAACGCAGTCGTTAAATGATGAATTGCAAGAAAACGAACTTTTCATCAACTTAGCCAGTAACGAATATTTTTCTACTGTTGATACTAAAACGTTGAAAGTTCCTGTGATTACTCCTGAGTTTAAAGACTATAAAGATGGGAAATTAAAAATAATTAGCTTCTTTGCAAAAAAAGCCAGAGGTTCGATGGTACGTTTTATCATTGATACCAATGCGGAAACAATGGAAGATTTAAAGCAATTTAATTACGACGGATATGCTTTTGATGCTAACTTGTCTAAAGGAACTAACTTAGTTTTTACCCGATAATAAATGAAATTACACCTGAACGATACCTTCAATCAGCAATTACATGCCGATTCAAATGTTTCAAATACAAGAAGACAAGTATTTGAAGCTGCTTTTTCATTTGTATCTCCTCGTGTTCCTTCACATCCTACATTAATTCACGTTGCCGATGAGGTGGCTCAATTAGTTGGAATTTCTGAAGCAGAAGCACGGTCTCTTGATTTTTTAAATTTGGTTTCAGGAAGTAGTGTTTATCCAGAAACCCAACCGTATGCTATGGCGTATGCCGGACATCAATTTGGAAATTGGGCAGGGCAATTGGGCGATGGAAGAGCGATTAATTTATTTGAGATTCTTAATAATAATCAGCGTTGGACATTACAATTGAAAGGAGCAGGGGAAACGCCTTATTCTAGAACGGCAGATGGTTTTGCTGTTTTACGTTCTTCAATACGTGAACATTTGTGTAGTGAAGCGATGTATTATTTGGGCGTACCTACCACTCGCTCGTTATCCTTGGTGGCAACAGGAGACAAAGTTTTACGCGATGTTTTATACAACGGAAATGCTGCTTATGAAGACGGTGCTGTGGTAAGCAGAGTGGCACCTACATTTATTCGATTTGGGAATTTTCAATTGTTTGCTGCTCGAAAAGATAGTAAGAATTTAAAAGCGTTAGCCGATTATACGATTCAGTATTTTTATCCAGAAATTACTACTTCTGGCAAAGAAAAGTATTTGCAGTTTTATCAGGAAGTGGTGAATCGAACGTTGGAAATGGTATTGCATTGGCAACGCGTTGGTTTTGTTCATGGCGTAATGAATACGGATAATATGTCGATTTTAGGAGTAACGATTGATTATGGTCCGTATGGATGGTTGGAAGATTATGACCCAGATTGGACACCCAATACCACCGATGCGGAAGGCAGAAGATATCGTTTCAGAAACCAACCTGATATTGCTATGTGGAATTTAGTACAACTTGGAAATGCGTTGTATCCATTGATTGAAGATATTGCTCCAATGGAACAAGTATTGAATAGTTACAGTCAGCAATTCGACAGTCAATTTCCAATAATACAGCAACAAAAGTTAGGTTTGGAAGCCGCTTATGAAGCCGAATTTCAAGATGAATTAACGACTTTGTTAACTGCTTCAGAAACGGATATGTCGATTTTCTATCGCAACTTGGCCAATGTAGTAAAAACAGATAGTTCTGATGAAGCATTCGCTAAAATTACTTTTGCGTTTTATCAACCCGATAAAATTGTACCGACATTAAAAACGAGTTGGTTAAATTGGATGGAATTGTATTTGGAGAAAATTAAAGCAGAAGTTGGTTCAGATGAAGAACGTAAACAAGCCATGAATGCCATTAATCCTAAATATGTGTTGCGAAATTACATGGCACAACTAGCCATTGAAGCCGCAGAGAAAGAAGATTACACGCTTATTGACGAATTATATACATTGCTTAAAAAACCATACGACGAACAACCAAACTATGAAAAATGGTTTGCCAAACGTCCTGATTGGGCGCGAAATAAAGTTGGCTGTTCTATGTTGTCGTGTAGTTCTTAGTTTTGGTTACACTAAGTTGCACAAAGTAGGCACAAAGTTACACTAAGGGTTTTTAAACATATATGTCATATAAGTGAAAATAAGTCAAACGATACGTTGATGAAAGTTCATAATAGATTTTAAAGATTACTCTAATTTTATAATCTGTGTTCCAATAACTTGAATCCTGAAACAAAAAATTAACTATGAAAAACTGGAATCCCATTACGACTGAACAAGATGTTCACAACATAATTGAAAAATCAAATGATAAACCTCAAATTATCTTTAAAGATAGTGTGACTTGCGGTATTAGTGCTTATGCTAAAGAACGCTTGGTTAGTGGAAATGATATTTTGATTGCTAAAGCCGATTTCAATTATTTGGATTTGCTTTCGTACCGAAGTGTTTCTAATTTTATTGCTGAGGAATTGAGTGTGATTCATCAATCGCCACAAATTATTGTTTTAAAGAATGGAGAAGTGGTGTATCGTGTTTCACATCATAGTATTCAGGCGGAAGACATTGCGAAGTATTTATAGTTTTTTGTGAAAATGGCTGCCTTACAAATGGATTGTATCGCTGTTATTTTTATAACTTTTTCCAAAAATAGTATAACACTTTAGTTTATAGAAGTATATAATTTTATGGTTATAAATTATTACTAATATTATACTATTATGAAAAAATCAACATTTTACTTATTGATGCTAATTATGTCGATAAGTTTCTTTCCAAGCACCATGACAGCTGCAGCAAGTAATCCTTCAAAAACACCTGCTACTGCGCCAAGTGAAGTGCCAGCGCATGTACAAGTACAGTTAGATCGTTTGAATGAAATAAAAGCAATGGACAAGTCAGACATGACTTCTTCAGAAAAAAAAGCACTTCGAAAAGAAGTGAAAGTTATAAAATCATCCTTGCGAGATAGCAATAGTGGTATTTACTTATCGGTTGGGGCTGTAATTATTATTATTCTGTTATTGATTTTATTGTTGTAATCCACCAATTGTTTTAATAATACAAAGTGAATCCCATCGTTTTTGCTAACGCAAAATGTTTTTGGTACAATTCTTCCACGATTTCGGTTACGTCGTCGTATTCTTGAGAGAGCGCAAAGAAAAGATTGTCTAAAACAGTGCTTAATAGCGGCACATTATTTTTATATCCTGAAACAGCATAAGCTCCCGTTACATCTAGGAAGTATTGCGCTGTTTCTTGGTTTAATTCCAATTGCATAGTATTGGCAAAATGTAATAGTTTCCCTGTAAGTTTCCCTTCAAAAAACTCCGCTATTTCTTCTAGGCTGTAATTGTATTGGTCGATGGTGATTTGATTGCCTTTACCTTCAAAAACAAGGTAGATGATTTCGTAATCATTAAAGTTTCGGTCTTCATGGAGTAGAGTAGATAGGCTTTCTTCTAGGCCTTCAATACTATCGCAGGTTTGGTACACATTGGTGATTCCATATTGTATTGCCAGTTTTTCTAATGAAGGTAGAATGATGCTTTGGTTTTCTTCTTCAATGTTTTGAACCCCTTCAAGGCAGTAGAGTTTGGAGTTGGAATGCATGTTTTTTTTACAAAGATAATAGATTTTGTTGGGACGAGTATTTAACGTTGCACTTGATTTGGCACGCGGATGAAACGGGTCCGCCTAGGCGGAACGCTGGTGGTGTCGGATTTTTTTCAACACATAGGCACATAGTTTTTTACACAGAGCTGTACGGAGTTTTTTTGAAGTGGATTGTGTTGAGGGAGCTACACAGAGTCCGAAGCTTCGGACGTTACACTTTTTATAGAGCACATTTGGCTAAAGGTATAGTAAGCACTCTTTTATGAACTTTATTCTACGTATCGTTATACTTTTTGCTTATATGACTTATATGTTTTATAAATAGTATGGAAGTGTTTTTCACAGAGTTGCACCGAGTTTTTTTGGAAGTAGATTGTGTTGAGGGAGCTACATAGAGTCCGAAGCTTCGGACGTTACACTTTTTATAGAGCACATTTGGCTAAAGGTATAGTAAGCACTCTTTTATGAACTTTATTCTACGTATCGTTATACTTTTTGCTTATATAACTTATGTGTTTTAAAAATAGTATGGAAGTGTATTTACACAGAGTTGCACCGAGTTTTTTGGAAGTAGATTGTGTTGGGGAAGCTACACATAGGCGTTGTATTTGATTTGGCACGCGGATGAAACGGATCCGCCTAGGCGGAACGCTGGTGGTGTCGGATTTTTTAAACACATAGGCACAGTAGTTTTACTTTGTGTTGATTTTAGTTTGAAGCTTCGGACGTTTCACTTGGCATAGTTAACATTAGACTTCATGCATAGTTTGTCATGCTGTTAAACATCTCTTGAAGCATGAAAGATTTCAAAAACAAACGGTACAAATTTTAACTTTTATTTTGTCCCGAAACTTCGGGATTGCACTTGTTCTTGCTTTTTTTCTTAAATTTTAGTTTTATTTATTTACTGACATTCAAATGGTTGGGATTGGGGTTTGGAGGAAAGTGTATTTTTTTTACTTTTTTCTTTTGAAAACGTTTGCAAAAATAAAAAATCGTTCTATATTTGCACTCGCAATACGGAAGTAGCGCACGACTTATTGGAGAAATGGCAGAGTGGTCGAATGCGGCAGTCTTGAAAACTGTTGACTGTAACAGGTCCGGGGGTTCGAATCCCTCTTTCTCCGCATCATTTCTAACAAGAAATAAGCTAAAACCCTGATTATCAATGATAATCGGGGTTTTTTTATGGAAAAATATGGCTCTGAAAACGACTTAAAACGCCATAAAACGACACATTTATTTTG
>Ga0255098_1000096_pt1 | contig 29385 bp, 25 predicted proteins | sample Colum_Atlam_RepC_2_FD_188440 | JGI IMG/M metagenome (GOLD analysis project Ga0255098, IMG submission 188440) | Freshwater microbial communities from Columbia River, Oregon, United States - Colum_Atlam_RepC_8d | ecosystem: Environmental > Aquatic > Freshwater > River | place: USA: Oregon... | reverse complement strand
CTGCAAATGTATATAATTTATTTTTGAATCAAAACATTTTTTATGTTTTTTTTCTTTTTTATGAATTCGCTCTTAATTTTTCTTTTCTTTTTACAATTACCCTCTCTAAAGAATCTACTGACAAATCAACCCCTTCTTCAAAGCTTTTTGCAGTTTTTTTTACCACAAAATCATCTCCAGGTACATTAATTTTTATTTCTACCGTTTTATTTTCTTTATCACTCGTATTTTCAAGCCTTAAAAAAACTTCTGAAGAAACTATTTTATCATAATATTTTTCAAGTTTATCCATTCGTTCTTGAATGAAATCTACCAATTTCTTGTCTACATTAAAATTTACTGCTTGCACATTAACTTTCATAATTCTAATTTAATTAAAATGATTATACAATAGAGTTATTTTTTATTTCTAGGATGCGCCTCTTGATATACTTTTTTTAGCTCAGCTAAACTGCTGTGCGTATAAATTTGAGTAGAAGACAAACTAGCATGACCCAACAACTCTTTTACGGAATTTAAATCGGCCCCATTATTCAACAAATGCGTTGCAAACGAATGCCTAAGAACGTGTGGACTCTTCTTTTCTTTTTTCGAGACAGTACTAAAGTAATCATTTATTAGCCGATAAACAAACGATTCACTTACTTTATTTCCGTTTTTTGACAAAATTAACATGTCGCCATTGTTAATTACCTCTAAATGATTCCGTTGCTCCTTATACAATTTAAAAAGAGTTATTGTACAATCTAGCATTGGTATAATCCGTTCTTTATTTCTTTTTCCGATTACTCTGATTGTTTTTTGAATTTCATTGATGCTGTTCATCTTTAAATTTATCAACTCCCCTCTTCTTATTCCAGTTGTATAAAAAAGCTCAATTACAAACTGATTTCGAATCCCTTCAAAATCAGCAGAATATTCATTATCAGAAAAAACATCTTGTAATTCTTTCTCAGAAAAAGGAATTTGAACTTTTTTCGCAGTTTTTAGTGATTTATGTTTTAATAATGGATTAATCGAAATCTGCTTCACCTTCAACAAAAATTTGTAATACGATTTTAAAGCCGATATCTTACGATTAACCGAAGTAGTTGAAATGTTTTGTTCCACAAGAACTACAATCCAATTTCTAACATGTGGATAAATAACTTCTTCGAGACTTACAGATTGACCCAGAAGATATTCTTGAAAAGATTTGATATCATCTAAATAAGCGCGAACCGTTAAAGGAGAATAGTTTTTCTCTTTAACCAAATAATCCTGATATGCTTGTAGATTTGTAGACATAAAAAAACCACTAACAACAAAGTTACACTTTATTAATTAGCGGTTAGTATAGTTTTTCAAAAATATTAACTCTCTAATGAGTCTCTCAATCCTTGAATGTAAGATGCTTTTTGGATCTTAGCTCTGTTTACAACAGATGGTTTAATGAAAGCTTGACGTGCACGTAACTGACGAACAGTTCCTGTTTTATCAAATTTTCTTTTATAGCGCTTTAATGCTCTATCGATATTTTCTCCGTCTTTAATTGGTATAATTAACATAATATAGACACCTCCTCTCGTTAAGGGTGCAAATGTAGAAAATAATTATGAATTAAAAATTAAAAATTAAAAATTATTTAACTGCTGGCTTATAATTCTGATTATCAATTATCATCTTTGATAAAATTTCTTTCAAAATTTCAGAAGTTCCTCCACCAATCGGTCCTAATCGGCTATCTCTTAATAAACGTGCTAATGGATATTCTTCCATGTAACCGTAACCTCCTAACATTTGTAAACAATCGTAAATTGCTAAATCCGAAACCTTAGTTGACTTTAATTTAGCCATAGTAGCTTCCTTAACTACATATTCACCTTTATTTAATCTTGCAACTGCAGCGTAATTGAATATTTTACAATGCTCAACTTCTGTAGCGTGTTCTACCATGGTATGTCTTAAAGCTTGAAATTTATTAATTGTACTACCAAAAGCTTCACGTTGCGACATATATTCTATTGTATACTCAATTGCATATTCAGCTCTTGCATGTGCATTGATTGCCATGATTAAACGTTCTAATGCAAAATGTTGCATAATATAAGGAAATCCTTTCCCTTCTTCTCCCATTAAATTTTCTACTGAAATTTCAACATTATCAAATGCAAGTTCAGCGGTATCAGAAGCTCTCCAACCTAATTTATCTAACTTGGTAGCAGATATACCTTTTGTTTTAGCATCAACTAAAAAAATACTTATTCCTTTGTTTCCTAATTCCGGACTTGTTTTGGCAGCTACTACGAAGTAATCCGCATAAACTCCGTTTGTAATAAATGTTTTTGAACCATTAATAATGTATTTATCTCCTTTTTTAACTGCAGTTGTTCGCATACCTGCTACATCGCTACCTCCAAAAGGTTCTGTAATACACAAAGCTCCAATTTTATCACCTAAAATACTTGGAGCCAAGTATTCTTGTTTAATTCTTTCATCACCTTCTGCATTTAAATGCGTCATTGCTAAATAGGCGTGTGCCCACATAGCTGCTGCAAAACCAGAAGATTTTACTTTTTGAAGTTCTTCTAAAAACACAACTGTGTAAAACAAATCCAAATTCATTCCACCATAAACTTCAGGATAGTTTAACCCAAAAAAGCCCATGTCTCCAAATTTTTTCCAAATAAAGCGCTCAATTGTCCCTGTTTTTTCCCATTTTTCAATGTGTGGCACCACTTCCTTATGTAAAAAATCTCTGAAACTCTTTCTAAATAATTCGTGTTCTTCTGTGAAATATATTGAATTCATATAATTTTAAATTGTATTGTTTATTGATAATAATTTTAAAAATCCAAATATAAGGCGATTATATTTATTTTTTCGTTAGGCATTCCCTTAATTTTTGTTAAATCCGCAATTTCTTTAATTCCATTATTCATGGTTCTGTAAATAACAATTTCTTTTGCTAATGCATAAGGGAAATAAGGGAATTTTGCTAATTCTTTCTGAGACAAATCATTTATAGCAATTTTTTTAATTCCGTTTTGACTCTTTACCACAAAACGTTTTTCTAAATCTGTTAGAGCTTCAGGACTAATACCCCATATAAACTGAAATTGTTCCATACTCACAAAACTTCCTAACTTTTCTTTTTCTAGTAAAATTTTATCTGCGAGTTTTTCACCAATTCCATAAACTGCAATTAAATCTTCTCTGGTAGCAATGTTAATGTCTTTTTGAATAATTTTCTCTTTTTCCGTTGGCGAAAACTTATGAAAACTTCCTGAAGTAGTTGCACCTTTATTTATTACCCAATCTGGAAATTTAAAATAAGGACTAACCTTTGCTAAAAAAACATTTGACACCTGAGTAATTTCTTGAAATTCTTTTGCAGAATTTACAAATTTTCCTTTTTTCCGATGAGCATGTAAACGATCAATTTCCTGGACAGACATTCCTAATTTATAACCTTTGTAATCGGTAATATAATTAGGATTGAATGGATAAATCGTATCCTTTTTTGTTGCTTGAATATTTTTTAGGCTATCAATTTCATTTTGAACTAACAACCATGCTTTGTCTTCAGTATAATTTTCATTGGATACTAATTGATTTTTGAAAAAGAAATAACTCAATTGCACAATAACTATGATACCAAACAACAAAAAAATCCCACTTCTGTGTTCTCTTGAAAACAGGAAGTAGGATTTAATCTTATTCATTTTTTTATAAAAATTAATCGTTTTTTCTAGTCAATTCGTCATTATTCTCCTCATAAGAATCTGGTTCTTGTTTAGGAGGAGTGCTTAAAACTAAGTAGAAAAAATATCCTGTAACTGCAGTTACCGTTCCTACGGCTAAAAGCATTGTTATTAAAGCTGGTGTGTTCATGATTATATTCTCCCTTCTTTTTTACGTTTTTTATAAGCTACAAATACTAAATATGAAATTCCTAAGAATACCAATAGTAATAATAATCTTGAAGCATTTACGAATAATATGGTATCGTTCAATACTTCTAATTCTTTAGCATCTGTGGTTTTTGCAATTTTTTCATATAAATCCTTGTTTATGATTTTATCCCAAACTCCTGGTAAACTTGAAAAGAAAACAACACCTAAAAATAATGGTGTAACAAATTTGATAATAAATTTATATATACCAGGCACTTTAATATCAGCTCCAGTTGTAATTTCTTTCCATCCTTTATCCATACCAAAAATCCAGGCAAAAAGTATAATTTCAAAGAAAGCAAAAACTACTAATGAGAAAGTTCCTGCCCAATAATCATATTCGTCAAAAACACCGTAATTAAAGAACAAAACAGTTGGAAGTCCTAATAAGAAAACTAAACCTCCAAAAGCCCATGCTGCATTTTTATGCTTCCAACCAAATTCATCTTGTAAGAATCCCATAACCGGTGTTCCCATAGCTAAAGAAGAAGTAATTCCGGCGAAGAACAATAAACCAAACCAACAAACTCCACACAAAATGGCTAAAACCGTTCCCCATTGTTCAAACAAAAATGGCAATGTTTTAAATCCTAATCCTAAACCTCCAGTTTGTGTCATTTCCAACACTTTATCAACACCTAAGTATCCAACTGATATTGGTATAATAATAGCCGCTCCTAAAACCACTTCCACAAACTCATTCATCCAACCTGCACTCATAGCATTCAAGGCAATATCATCATTCTTTTTTACATAAGAAGCATAACATTGAATAGAACCCATACCAACAGAAAGTGTAAAAAAGATTTGACCAGCTGCTGCTAACCAAACTTTTGGAGACCATATAGTAGAAAAATCAGGCGTCCATAAAAAATTTAAACCTACTGATGCATCATTAATAGCTCCTGCAACTCCTGCTTCAACATTAAAAGCCATAATAGCCAAGAAAATACCAAATACTATTAACAATGGCATACCTACTTTTGCTACTTTTTCAACACCACCACTTAAACCCTTAGATAAAATCCATGTGTTTAACAAAAGACATAAAATCCAAAAGAAAATAGTTTCTACAGGCATTTCTAAACCAACATAGCTATTAAAAAATCCAGCTACTTCCTCTTGCGATTGGCCTGCAAAAGTTCTAGAAATACTATGCCACACCCAACTTAATGTCCATGACTCAAGGTAACAATAATAAGCCGCTACGGCTAAATTGGTAAAAATTCCAAAAACACCTATGTATTTCCAAAATTTTCTCTTATCCATACTATCTAAAATGAACGGCGTGCTATGGTGACCACTTTTCCCACCAAATCTTCCCATACTCCATTCTACAAACAATAATGGTATCCCCATTAATAAAAAACAAACTAAATAAGGAATGATAAACGCTCCTCCTCCATTTTGTACTGCTTGAACTGGGAATCTTAAAAAATTACCTAATCCTACAGCATTTCCAGCCATGGCTAAAATAAGTCCAACTCGTGAACCCCACGATTCTGTATTTGTTGACATAAAAATATATTGGTTGTTAATTTTTCAAAGATAAGAAAACTATCTAAAATTCAAATAAAAGTTACAATTTAAGAAATATTATAAGTCAAAAACTGAACTTCTCTTAGTTTTAATCATATCTTTTAGCTTTAATAGAAATGCTAATGTTAGATAAAACCCAAACCCTAAACCCACTGTAACGAATGAAATATAGATAAAAAACAAGCGAACATTAGTCGCACGCATTCCTAATCGATCCGCCAAACGAGAAGCTACGAAAAACCCATGTTTTTCAAAAAAATGCATTATATTTTGAATCATATTCCTTTAATTTCATTCAAAAGTACAACTAATTTTTAAGTAAAAAAGTCCCAATTGCACATTGTAAACATTTTTTAGCATCACAATATTCTTTTTTTAATTGCAACAAAGATTGTGATTGAAACGCATTTTCTGCCAAAATTCCAATCGAAGCAAATTTGTCGATAATAATATTTTTCTCAGGCGGTAATGCAGTTATTAATTCCAAAATTTCTTGAGAATATTCTTTATTCAAACTTTGTTCAAAAGCAAATCGGATGGGTAATATAGTATTCATCACAATTAAGTCAATAAATGCATGAGACATTTTCTTTTTCTTAGCAACGCTTTTTTTATCAAAATTATAATGTGTTTCCCAATAATCACTGACTTCTATTTGAAACAAAGTATAAATTTCACTTATAGATGAAACATTGACAATCTTTGAGAACAAATTATGTTCTTTGTGATATAAAGCGGCCAATTGCGCCAAACGAATAGTTGGGAAATTATCTGGTCGGTGTTTAAAAAATTCAACTTTATCAAAAACACTTTTAGAAATAGTGTATTTATGGCATAAATAATTATAATCGTTTTGTAATTTATTTGGATAACAATCCTGGAAACTTGATTCCAACATATTTGCTTGTCCAAAAAATAGCGTTTCTAAAATTTCAATTGCAAACGATGCTTTTCGTATAACTGAAAATGGAATCGACTTTGCCATATTTAAAAATAAAGCTCCATTAGTATTTAATCCAAAATTCTTAGCTAAAAGGCAAAATAAAACCGCTTCCCAATCATTATTTGATTCTTTTAATAATTGTTTGATTTCTTCAGATTTTCGCTCCAATCGATCAAAATACAAACGTTCTTGCCAATTTTTAAAAATAAAATCATCAACTTTTTGAATATCATTTTCACAATATATCCAAGATTTTTGAGTAATTAAAGATTGATATTTATGCACATCGGTCAATGCAACATAATTCCTCAATTCAAGTGTTGGAATTTCTAGATTATCCCTTCTAAAAATAGGCGTATCATGTTCCCAAACTACATGTAAAATAACTGAATCATAATTTGCATCTTTCTCATGATTATGCAAATACCAATCCGATGACTTGAGATGAATTTCAATGTTTCCAGCCCATTTTTGATTACCAATAATAATTTGTGCATTGAAAAAATCAGGACCTGCAAGTTGCAAATATTGACCTGAATGTAGAATCTGAATCGATTCTCCTGTAGTAGTTTGAAGTTGAGTAACAGCAAATTTTTTATGCTGCCACACGTGGTGCAAAAAATCTTCTTTCATTCTGTATGGCGTATATAATTTAAAACAAAGATAAAAAAAACACCTGTAAAAATAAAATTTACAGGTGTTTTTTAAGAACTAAAAAACGATTTATTTTATTGAACCAATAATATCATATTTGGTAATAATGTGATGTTTCCCATTTCCTAAATCAATTAAAACCGCTTGATTATCTTTGGTAATTAGTTTAGAAACATCTTCTACTGGTGTTCCTATTTTTACGATTGGAAATGGTTTTCCCATTACTTCACGAATTGGACGTTCAGCTGTATTTTTATCTGAAATGAAACTTTGAAATAAATCTGACTCATCAACAGAACCAACAAATCCATTCAGATCAACTACTGGGATTTGTGAGATTTTATATTTTCTCATTCTTTCGATGGCATGAGAAACTAATTCTTCTGTGCGAACTATAACTAATGGTTTGTCAATATGTTCTTTTATTAAATCTTCTGCTTTAGTGATTTCTTCTTCTAAGAAGCCTCTTTCACGCATCCAATCATCATTAAACATTTTACCAACATAACGGCTTCCAGAATCGTGAAATAAGACCACAACTACATCTTTTGGATCAAAGTGTTCTTTTAACTGCAATAAACCCTTTACAGCAGCTCCAGCAGAGTTTCCGACAAAAATACCTTCTTCTAATGCTATTTTTCTAGTATAAACAGCTGCATCTTTATCAGTAACTTTTGTAAAACCATCGATTAATGAAAAATCAACATTCTTTGGTAAAATATCTTCACCAATTCCTTCTGTGATGTACGAATAGATTTCGTTCTCATCAAAAATTCCAGTTTCGTGGTATTTTTTAAAAACTGAACCATACGTATCAATTCCCCAAATTTTGATGTTTGGATTTTTCTCTTTTAAATATTTTGCCACACCAGAAATCGTTCCACCCGTTCCAACACCAACTACGAAGTGCGTGATTTTTCCTTCGGTTTGTTCCCAAATTTCTGGACCTGTTTGCTCATAATGAGCAATGGCATTACTTGGATTATCATATTGATTTACGTACCAAGAATTAGGAATTTCGTCACCTAATTTTTTTGAAACCGAGTAATACGAACGTGGATCGGTTGGTTCCACATCGGTAGGACAAACAATCACTTTTGCACCTACAGCACGAAGAATATCTGATTTTTCTTTTGATTGTTTATCTGAAATTACAAAAATACATTTATAACCTTTTACGATAGCGGCTAACGCTAACCCCATTCCTGTATTTCCAGAAGTTCCTTCAATGATTGTCCCTCCGGGTTTTAATCGACCATCTGCTTCAGCATCTTCAATCATTTTAACCGCCATTCTATCTTTAACAGAATTTCCTGGATTAAAGGTTTCAACCTTAGCTAAAACCAAAGCATCCACTTCGGCAGTAACTTTATTTAATTGTACTAAAGGAGTGTTACCAATAGTTTCTAATATATTTTTAGCGTATTTCATTTTAAATTAAAGAAATTAAAATTTAGAAAATTTATGTTTTCAAAATCGATTGCAAAGATAGTGTGAATATTACGAATACAAAAATGAAAATAAATAGCAGATTATGATACAAAAAGCAACATAAAGCTCATAAAAAAAATGTCTATCAATAGTTTATTATTGAAAGAAATTCCACACTAATCCAAAACGAACAATAAAATCTCTGTATGGATAATTAGGAGCTGAATAAAAATCGTAACCTGTCCAAGCCGAGTTGAAATGTTCTGCTTTTAAGAAAATTCGAGTTTGTTTTACTCTAGCATTAATAAAGAAATCCATCATTGGAAATCCACCTATTTTAGATTCATTCTGCACATAAAATTCACCCATTATAGGATTGTAATCATTTGCATAATACTTCGTAAAATATTGAAATGTAACACCTGTTTGTAAAAGCATTGCCTTTTTAAATACATAATCAGAAAAATATAAAGTATTTCTGGTTACAATTTGAGGAACATTTACAACATCATTTGATTGATCCACTTTTTGATATAAAATAGTATTATCTAAAGCTAATTTCCAAAACTTAATTTCTTTACTAGCTTTTACAGCAAGATAGTTAATGGTTTTATCATACTGCATGGGTTTTACTTCTAAAATGGCAATGTTATTTGTAATATTATCAAAATACAAATAATCATTTAACACTTTGTAAGTAGCTGAAATGTCTATCCATTTTGATTGAACTGAAAAATCAAATTGGTTTACTTTTTCATTTTTAAAATTGTTGTACCAATTATAATTTACATAGCCACTTTGATATAAATTATAATTCAAATTAGGCAAACTATTTAATTTTTGATATTTGAAATGCAACTTGAAATCTGCATTAAAAGAATAATCTGCAGAAGCTTCTATATTTGAAATAGATTGTTCTGAAATAGATTGAGAGGCATGCAATTTCACATTAATACCTTTAATCAGATAAAAATAGTTTCCTCCCACCATATTAATCCTATCAGAAATTGAATTAGGAATAGTAATTGTTCCACTAGAATTATAAATCACACTATTATAGTAATAGTTATAATGATTATCATCTATAAAAAACTCTAAATCACCATACGATTTAGTCTTATATGCTATCCCAAATTTATTATAAAAATGATTATAACGTGTTTTATTATTAATACTATTGGTGTAAGAATTACCATATCGAGAATTTATAGTGGGTTGTGTAAATTGAAAGAATTTATACTCCTGATTGAATTGATGCGTAAAAACTAAACTATTTGGATTATCCTTATTTAATTTAAATGAATGATCTATAAAAAATCGATTTCCTTTTAGAAGAGATGTTGCATTAGTAAAGTATACTTTAATTCTTTCTCTTTCACCAAAAGGGTCTTCACTTAATTCAAATTCGCTCGCATTTACTATTCCTCCATTTTCCTGATTAGAAATATCTTGACCTGTAAAATGAGCATTTAAGAAATATCTCTTATCTTCAGTAAAATAACTTGATGTAAATCTAAAATTACCTGAACTAGCCAAATTATTCACATACTTCCCTAATGAACGCAATCCTCTATAAGCAATTGAAAAATTAAGATTAGGTTTCGTATTAACAGTTAAAAAAGCATCAAGAGATTGACCTTGCTCCATAACCGTCTTAAAGTACAAATCTGTCAATGGAGTGGGAACAGAATAATATTTTATATCATTTGCTTCTAAGTAATTAATATGTTTAGCTTGGAATCCAAAATTCGGGAAAGAATTTTTGGTTGTTAATCCAAAATCTAACGTGTTATAGGTATGACCTTCATTTGCAAATGGGAGTAATCCAAAAATATCTTTTCTTAGCAAATTGTACTTGTACTCACTTTGAATCGTAAGAGAAGTATCTACATAAGTGGTATCTTTAGTTAGGGTGTAGATTTTGTATAGATCAATTGGAGCTTTCGTTAATAATTCTTTATTCTTAGCCTTGTTAAGTTTAGCAAGGGTATCATTGGGATCGGAATTTCTACCTGGAAGCCCACCGATACCACCATTAACATTTCTAATTTGTGCATTAGAAAGTGTTGATAAAGAAAATAAAAGTATAAATAGTAAAAATCTCATTGCATTTTAGCTTAGAGCAAATGTAATGAGATTTTTAGTATAATAAAAAGTTAAATAAAACAATACTTTATTTTTTAACTATTTTATGTCTTGACACACCTTCCTCTGAATTTAATTGAATAAAATAAACACCTGTATTCAAAGAACTCATATCTATTGAAAAATCGGTTAAATTATTAATTTTTTCAGAAGCTATAAACCTTCCTTGTATGTCAAAAATTTGATAACTTAAGATTTCACTTTTAGAAGAATTAATATTGATTTTATCCGAAGTAGGATTTGGATAAACCGCTATTGTATTAGTTGAAAAATCAGCATTATTTAAAACAATTTGATCGTATCCGCTAATTATTAAACTATAGGCTTGGTTTGTTCCAGAAAGTATACCTTTATGTGAAACTTGAATAGTATAAATTCCCAAGGCATTCTCTACTTCAACTTTCTCAACATTATCAACTAAATTGTCTCCTTTAATTGCTGGTGAAGTAATATTCGCTAAATCAAATTTCCAAGGAAAATTAGTTTCAGTACCTTTAATAATTCTTAAATCCAAATCATTTACTAAAACTGGAGTAGTAGAATTTAATTGACTATTTTGTGATGTACCAGGAACATCAGTCCAACAAATAGTAGCTTTTAATAATTTAGGATTAGAAACCTGTACATTAATTGTATATGTACCGCCTTGATTCAATTGATATTCTTCAATAACAGTTGTAGGTGTAGCGCTATTTTCGTTAATTAATAACGTTGCAACAGCATTTGTATCCATTAATCCCCAACCAAAATAAGGATCAGGACCAACATTTGTTACATCATCTACAGCAGTATGACAAACAAGACCTTTTAAAGTTGCTGATTTTAAATAAGTTGAGTTTAAATTGTTATTTAATTGTTGTAATAAGATCAAAGACCCAGCAACACTTGGTGAAGCCATAGATGTTCCTGATAAAGTGTCATAAGTTGACGTTGATGCATTACTAGTTGAAAATACACTTGTGCCATCTGCAGCAATATCTGGCTTAATTCTACCATCATCTGATGGTCCTTGACTACTTGAAGTATTGATTGACATAGCTGACATATTACCAGTTATAGGATGTACAGTTGGGTTAGCATTTGCAACAATTAATAAATTCTTAGCATTTTTGTTCCCAGTTAATTTATCTAAACCAGAAGCAAAACCACCCGAGTAAGATTCTTGACCAGAATTACCAGCAGAGTGAACCGATAAATAATATGGAAAAGAATAAGCAATCTGATCCCACTCAACAGCTGCATCAGTATAACAACCCATATACCAAACAGGAACATTTAACTCATTTGCATCATTATAGATTGGAATACCGTAGGAATGATTAGAAACTAATAATCCAGTAGCAGCTTCATTGGCTACCTCATTTTCATCGCCAGACCAATCATAAGATTTAACACTAGATTCATAAGCCATCCCTCTTGCATTAGCAGTAACACCTTTTGCACAAACAGTACCCACAACATGCGTAGCATGTAGATCAGCAACAGGGTTTACGGAAGGGTAATCTGGGTTTGAAATTCTAGACGAGCCACTTAATTGAAACTCTTGGTGAGCAGATAAAGCCCAGCCACCATCCCATACGCCAACTGACATTCCTAAACCCGTTAAGCTTATGCCCAAAGTACCACTAGGGTATAATTTATTTGTTTTAAGAGCGAAAGCACTGTACTTATTATCTGTTGATATAAAAATGGGAGAATCGTTAACAATATCGTAAATTCTATACTTCACACCATTGCTAAAGAAATCACGTATTGATTTTTTAGCTTCCATATAAGCAAGAACTCTTGCTTCCCTTGCGAAATTATTGTTTGCTAAAAAATTAAAAGTACGTAAGGTAAGTTCCTCATCGTAAGATTGAGAAAGTAATGTTTTTTCAGCTTCATTTTGGGCAGCTACATTAATTAAACCAAAAAAGAAAACTAATAAAACTTTAATGAAAAAATAATTTTTAATCATATTGAAATAATTTGAGACATTATAAATTAAGAAACAAAATTACAAAAAAAAACCGAAACTAAAAGTTTCGGTTTTTATAATAAAATGTATATGAATTATTCAATCACAAATACATGCTCTGCAAAGGCTCCAAAATTACCTCCACCAGAGAATAAAGCAGCACCGTTATTCAAGTTGTTCATAGAATAAGTTCCAGAAATTGTTGCACTTGTATACATGCCATCTGCATAATCATCATAAATAACAAAAGTATAAGATCCAGCAGCCAAACATTTAACAACGGAAAAAGTACTTCTATCTGCAAACCCTAAAGCAGCATAACCTGTAATTGTAGTACCTGAAGGATCAAAACCTCCAGAATCAATTAAGTTTAATGAAGAATCATATAATTCCCAAGCTGTTTCTTCAGGATAGTTATCAAATTTAATTGATAATCTAGCACGTACAGAAGCACAAGGTCTAAATAAATTGAATGTAGATTTTGTAGTACCAACTCCTGTTAAAACACCATTAGAATATGTTCCATAAAAAGTGGTTTGATTCAAATCTTCAGCTGGAACTAAACCAACAACAATTTTATTACCATCTACTAAACTATTACCAACTACAGTAACTTCATAAACTCCTTCTTTAGAACCCGCTGGAATTGTTACAGTAGCAGGAACAGAATAATTAGCAGCTCCGTGTGTAGTTGATGGGTCAACAACTAAGCCAAAAGTTCTATCACTTCCTGTGGCTTCAGAAGCCAAAATCTTACCTTCTACCACAACCGTTTGACCATCAGAAAGTTCAACTGTTTGGTAATTTTCTAATCCAACATAATTAGCCGTTTGGCTATCAGCTGAAGTATCTTCTTCACAGCTAAACATTGAGAAAGCCAATGTTAAAGCGGCAAAGTAAGCTATTGATTTTTTTAATATCATAATTTTCAAATTTTAATAATTAATTTTGACCTGTGATACTAGGATTATTATCCATTTCTACCTGAGGAATTTGGAATGACATTTCATCAATATCATAAGCAAAAGATTGATTAGGACGGAAAACATGGTTAGTACCTCTTGTAACTGTAGCTTGATTACGTTTTAAAGCTAAATAACTTTTACCTTCACCCCAAAATTCGATTCTTGTTTGATTGTAAATAGCTTGTTTAAGATTTGCACCAGACAAAGGATCTACATAAGCATCTACAGCAGCAGCTCCACCAGTTAAACGATTTGCCATAAATTCTTTTAATCTAGCTTTTGCAGCAGCTTCATCACCAGATTTAGCAGCAGCTTCAGCGCTTAATAAATAAAATTCATCAACACGCATAAAAATATAATCTGTAGTTACAATTTGTTGACCACCAGCAGTTCTTCCAGCATCAAAAAATTTGTTAATTGGCATTCTATTTGTTGTACCAGAAGTACCAAATTGAGTTCTTCTAACATCACCAGCAGGAATTAAAGCTAATAAACCAGTATCGATAGTTTTTCTATCACCAGCCCATTGATAACTATAAGTATAGTAATCCACTTGACCCCACCAATTAAGTAACTGATGACCCATCTCTGTTGTAATATCATAACCCCACATCCAAGAAGGTGTGTTTACATTACTAAAACCAGAACCTGCACCTGGAAAAGCTAACTGACCTGTAGTTGTTAACGGATAAGCTCCAGAATTGATAATTTCATCAGAATAAACTTTAGCATCTGTATAGTTACCCATAGCAGCATAAGTATAAGCTAATAACCCTTTAGCAATATTTTGGTTAATTTGTTGCTTACTTGATGGAGTAAAACCATCTAATAAATCAATAGCGTCTAATAAATCATTCTCAATCAAATCATAAATTTGAGAAGCAGGAACTTTAGAAGCAATTCTAACTTCACCATCATTATAAGGTAAAATTGGTTGAGATGGATCATAAGCTCTTTGAAAAATTTGGGTTAAGTAAAAATAAGCATAAGCACGATATGCTTTAGCTTGACCTAAAAGATGTCTCGCCTCAGGAGTTGTTGGTACTGCGTCATTGCCACCAAAAGATAATATAATGTTACTTGACAAGTTAACAACTTTATAGTAATAACGCCAAATAATACTATTTTCTTCACGAGAAAAATCCACAGTAGAAACTAAATTAGCCGTATTTTGATACCATCCATATGAATTTGCAGACAAAGCCATATCACCAGACAACATGTCTAACCAAATATCAACACCTTTTTGACCTAAGTCATAGTGTCTAGTTCCTGTTATTCCAGCTGGCTCAATCAACAAACTACCAATACCATTAAGACTTCCTTCAACTAATGCAGGGTTAACATTTACATTATTAGCAATATCTTCACTAGTAATAACGTTAGTGTTTCTTACTGGATCTAGGAAATCTGAACTACAACCCGCTGTTACAAGCGATGTAGCTACTAAGAAATAAATAAATCTTCTTTTCATATTACAATTTTTTAAAATTCAATTTTAGTACCAAAACTAAATGTAGTCATTGGCATGTAAATTCCAGAATTAGACGAGTTAATCAAAGTTGATGGATTAAGACCGTTTCTAGTACTGAACATTAATAAGTTATCACCTGAAACAAATAAGTTAAATTTAGACAAGTGCAACTTAGTTAAGAAAGATGCAGGCACATTATACCCTAATCTAACATTATTTAAAGATAAGAAATCAGCTTTAGTAAGGAAACGTGTTGACGTAGCATTAAAATTTACATCAGAAGCTACACCAGAAGATAATCTAGGTACATCAGTAACATCTCCATATTGTTTCCATGCATTGTGAATATCTCTGTGCCAGTTGTTAGCACCAATTAAATCTCCATTATCCATTAATTGAGCATATCCATTATCATAAATATGTCCACCGATACTATAACTAAACTGAGCTGTTAAATCAAAATTCTTATATGCTGCATTTAAACGAAATGCGCCTCTAACCTTAGGGATAGCAGATTTTCCAGTATATTTTTGAGTAGCTTGCGAATAATTATTTGTAGTAGTTTTTAAAACTTTTGCATCAGGATTATCATTCATGTAAATAGTCATACTGCCAATCGGAGCATCCCCATTATCAAAAATTCCATTATCATTTATATCATTGTAATATAAATTCCATAAACCAGCACCAGTTGCAGGATCTACACCAGCCCACTCACGCATATACCAATCATACAATGAACTTCCTTGAGATAATCTACCATCTAATACCTTTTTCTCACCAGTGAAAATATCAGTTGGCATTTCAGTAATTTCATTTTTCAAAAACTCACCATTGATTCCAACAGATAATTTTAAATCATCAGAAGTTTTAGCTTTTAATAAATGAGCCATAACATCAAATTCAATACCACTGTTACGTAATTGACCATCATTAATTTGCTGAGAAGTGTATCCAATGAAAGGAGGTAATGTTTGAGTAAAGAATAAATTATCAGTGTTTTTAACGTAATAATCTAAATTAAAATCAATAGTTTCGTTAAATAATGTAGATTCGATACCAATCTGAGCAATTTTAGATGTTTCCCATGTTAAATCAGGATTTGCTAAAGTTGAACTTTCAGTAAATGAATAGTCACCATTTGGAGTTTGATTGATTGATGAAAGTTGCCAACCATATTGTAAACTTGTACCTTGATCACCAATAATACCATAACTAGCTTTCAATTTCAAGAAATCTACAAAACTTAATTTAGACATAAAGTCTTCTTTAGATACAATCCATCCTAAACCAGCAGAACCAAAAGTCCCCCATTTGTTATTAATAAAACGAGAAGAACCATCTCTTCTTACTGAACCCGTTAAGAAATATTTTTGGTTGTAGTTATAATTTAACTGACCAAAGTAACTATCCAAAGTCCATCTTTGAGAATAAGAAGAAGCTCTACCATATGCCGAAGTATATTGAGATAAATCTAAAGTATTTGGTAAAATTGCTCCAGTTGCAGCAGCATTAAAATCTTTAAAAGTATTTGCAGTCGACTCATGAGCAGCAAAAACTTCTATACTATGATTTCCAAATACATTACTGTAACGTAATAATTGTAAAAAGTTTTGATTAACAGTTGAACTTACATCTTTGAATAAAGCTCCGTAGTCAGCAGCAAAACCTCCGTAATATGGATTACTTCTAGATGAACCGTCAAACTGTTGGTATTGACCACTGTAACGAGTTTCAAAAGTTAAATTTTTAGTTAAATCAACCGCGAAGTTAAAATTACCTAATAACGTAGTTGCATCTGTTTGAGATAAATCATAGTAAGCATCAGCAATACCATTAGTACTATTCCATGCTCTACGACCATAAATACTACCGTAATCATATTGATTTCCTCCAAAAATTGGATCTGCAACTAAATTACCAGCAGTATCTCTTAGGTATAAATCATAAATAGCTGGAGTTGTATTTGACAATGCGAAAATATTTCCTGAAGAACCAGCAGAACCTTCACTATCAGATGAATTTGTATATCTAGCACCTGTATATGCCATATTCCCACTTACTCTTAACCATTCTTTTGGCTTGTGTTCAAGGTTAATTCTAGCAGTATAACGCTTATAGTTAGAGTTAATAGCATAACCTTGATCATCTAAATATCCAAAAGAAGAAGCATAACGAGTATCTCCATTACCTCCACTAAACTGAACATTAGCTTCGCTTCTATAACCTGTACCAAAAGCAGCATCAGACCATTTAGCAGGATTATATTTTCTTGATACTCCATTTGCCACTTTCCCTGTTGCAGGATCAATCAATTGAGAACCATCAACATTCCAAATATTATATTGACTATTAATAGTTTCACCTGTACCATCACCATACAAATTAGAATTTGCATAAGATACGGGATCTAAATAACCTAATAACATACCTTTCGTTTTTAACGAACTCCATGCTGTCTCAATATACTCTTCAGGAGAATCAATAACATCATAATTAGGCAACATCAAAGAGTTAATACTCGTTTTAAAATCGACAGAAACAAGAGTTTTACCTGCTTTACCTTGTTTTGTAGTAATTAAGATTACCCCATTAGCCCCTCTAGATCCATAGATCGAAGTAGCAGCAGCATCTTTCAACACTATCATGTTTTCAATGTCAGCAGGATTAATAGCACTGATATCACTCGCATAAGGAGCACCATCTACAACGTACAAAGGAGCTTGGTTACCATTTACAGAACCAAAACCACGAATACGAATAGTAGCATCACTACCAGGAGCACCAGAACCGGTAATTACGTTTACCCCAGCAACCTCACCTCTTAAAGCTTGAGAAATGTTTGAAACTGTTTTAGCTTCAATATTTTCTTTTACTAATTTAGTTGCTGTACCTGTAAAGGCTTCTTTTGAGGTTTTACTGTAACCTACACCAATAATTTCTACTTCAGCTAATTGCTTTAAATCATCTTTCAAAGATACGTTGTAAGAATTAGCTGCAGCAATTGCAACTTTTACAGTTGACTTACCTGTGAAAGAAATGACTAAAACTTCACCTTTCTTGGCTTTAATGGTATAATTACCATCAAAATCAGTTGTAGTACCACGAGTTGTTCCTTCAACAACAACGTTAGCACCTGCAATTGGGCCTAGTTCGTCAGAAACTACACCTGTAACAGTTTTCTCTTGCGCGAACGAAAACTGCATTGTAAACGCTACTAAAAGCGTAAAAATCCATTTGAACTTCGATCTCATATTAAATTTATTTGAGTTAGTTATTCCGCAAACTTCTTAATTATTTCTTAAATAAACAAATAATACTTCGGAATATTACTAATTTATTTTTGTTAAAGTTTTTGTTTTAAAAAAACATATAGCGAAACATTAACATTCATTAGATGAGAATATAACAAAAAGGTTGCGTATAAAATTATATTTTTGTCAAAAAAAAGAATGTTAAATAAAAGTTACAGTAATTTAATATTAGAATGTGGCACTGATGAAGCTGGCAGAGGATGCCTTGCAGGACCTGTAACCGCAGCTGCTATTTTACTACCCAACAATTTTGAATTCCATTTACTGAACGACTCAAAACTATTATCTGAAAAAATCAGAGAAAAACTAAAACCAGAAATTGAAGCCAAAGCCATTTCATTTGCAGTAACCCATATTTTTTCAAACGAAATTGATGAAATAAACATACTAAACGCTTCCATGAAAGCAATGCAGGAATCCGTTTTACAACTAAATCAAACTCCAGAATACATAATTGTAGATGGAAATCGCCCATTGAATGGAAAATTAGGTATGAAACAAAAAGCTGGAAGAATTTTTACTTCAGGTGAAATTGAACTTTTAAAATCAATCCCAACAACAAGTATCATTAAAGGTGATAGTAAATTTATAAGTATTGCCGCTGCGTCTGTTTTAGCCAAGACTTATCGCGATGAATATATGAATAAAATTCACGAAGAGTTTCCAATGTATAATTGGAAGAAAAACAAAGGCTACCCTACTATTGAGCACAGAGAAGCGATTAAAAAACACGGTCCTTGCAAATACCACCGAATGAGTTTTCGATTATTGCCTGAGCAATTAATGTTGGAATTTTAATTAGAATTTATACTTTCAAAGAGGGGTACCACAACCATAAGACATCTATGAAGTATCTACTAAGTATCTAAACTTGAACTATACTATTTGTGCTTCAAACAAATTTTGAAAATGTTTTAGAATTTTTTCTTTTACTTCTTGTTCATCTACTTCTCTTTTTAATTCCACATGCATTGAAGTAACTGCCTTTCCTTTTATTCCACATGGAATAATATTATCAAAGTAACCTAAATCTGCATTGACATTTAAAGCGAAGCCGTGCATGGTTATCCAACGTGAAGCGCGAACTCCCATAGCACAAATTTTTCTTGCAAATGGTGTTCCGACATCAAACCAAACTCCGGTTTCTCCTTCGCTTCGGGTTCCGGTTAAACCGTATTCTGCCAAAGTTAAAATAATGGCTTCTTCTAAAAAGCGTAAGTACTTATGAATATCAGTAAAAAAGTTTTCTAAATCTAAAATAGGATAACCTACAATTTGTCCTGGTCCATGATAGGTAATATCTCCTCCCCTATTAATTTTGTAAAAAGTAGCTCCTTTTGCTTCTAATTGTTTTTCGGAAAGTAATAAATTTGAAACATCTCCGCTTTTTCCCAAAGTATAAACATGTGGATGCTCCACATAGAGTAGGAAGTTGGGAGTAGGAAGTTGGGAGTTGGATTGTCTGTTTTGAATTTTAATCTCTACAATTTCTTTGAATAACCCTTCTTGATAATCCCAAGTATCTTTGTAATCTTTTTTTCCTAAATCTTGAAGTTGTACTTTTTTATTCATGATAACCGAAATTGTGTTTTTAAAAAGTTTCGCAAAGGTACGAATAGTTTTTTGATGATGGAAGATAGATGATGAAAGAAGAAACCTGAAACTTGAAACTTGAAACTTTTGAACTTGAAACAAAATAAATTATCTTTGCACGCTTAAATACAATACTATGCAACTTTCGGAACAAGAAATCATTAGAAGAGACAAACTAAACGCTTTACGCAAACTTGGAATTAACCCTTATCCAGCGGATTTATTTCCGGTGAATCACACTTCAAAGCAAGTAAAGGAAAATTTTGAAGAAGGTAAGAAGGTTATTTTGGCTGGACGTTTGATGAGTGTTCGTGATCAAGGAAAAGCTTCGTTTGCTGAATTACAAGACAGCGAAGGAAGAATTCAGTTGTATTTCAATCGCGATGTACTTTGCGAAGGCGAAGACAAAACGCTTTACAATCAGGTTTTCAAAAAATTAACCGATTTAGGAGACTTTATTGGAATTGAAGGCGAATTATTTATGACGAAAGTTGGCGCTATGTGCGTTCGTGTGGATGATTTTAAAATGTTGAGCAAAACATTAAAACCACTACCATTGCCAAAAACTGACGAAGAAGGCCAAGTTTTTGATGCGTTTACCGACCCTGAATTACGTTACCGTATGCGTTACGTAGATTTAGTAGTGAATCCGCATGTGAAAGAAGTTTTTATGAAAAGAACAAAATTGTTCACGGCTATGCGAACGTTTTTCAACGAAGCAGGTTACATGGAAGTTGAAACTCCTGTTTTACAATCAATTCCTGGTGGAGCGGCTGCACGTCCTTTTATTACACATCATAACAGTTTAGATATTCCATTGTATATGCGAATTGCTAACGAATTATATCTAAAAAGATTAATCGTTGGTGGTTTTGATGGTGTTTACGAATTTTCGAAAAACTTCCGTAACGAAGGAATGGACAGAACCCACAATCCAGAATTTACCGCCATGGAAATTTATGTAGCTTATAAAGACTACAACTGGATGATGGAAATGACAGAAAATTTATTAGAATATTGCGCTACTCAAGTAAACGGAACCACAGAAGCTACTTTTGGCGAACATAAAGTAAACTTCAAAGCACCATATGCAAGAGTAACGATGACAGATGCCATTAAACAATTCACAGGTTTTGATATTACTGGAAAATCGGAAAATGAATTGCGTGAAGCTGCAAAATCGATGGGAATCGAAGTAAACGATACCATGGGTAAAGGAAAATTAATTGATGAGATTTTTGGTGAAAAATGTGAAGGTAACTTCATTCAACCAACCTTCATTACCGATTATCCGAAAGAAATGTCACCATTGTGTAAATCACACCGTGATAATCCTGAATTAACTGAGCGTTTTGAGTTGATGGTTTGTGGAAAAGAAATCGCAAACGCTTATTCAGAATTAAACGACCCAATAGATCAAAGAGAGCGTTTTGAAGCACAAATGGCATTAGCCGAAAAAGGTGATGATGAAGCCAACGGAATTATCGATGAAGATTTCTTAAGAGCTTTAGAATACGGAATGCCGCCAACTTCAGGATTAGGAATTGGAATGGATCGATTAATTATGTTCTTAACAAACAATCAATCAATTCAAGAAGTATTGTTCTTCCCACAAATGCGTCCTGAGAAAAAAGGACCAGAATTAACAGAAGATGAAAAACACATCATCGAAATTTTAAAAGCTAACCAAGGAATTTCTATTGGTGATTTAAAAGTAAAAGCAGATTTAAGTGGAAAAAAATGGGATGCTGCTAGCAAAGGCATTAGCAAACATGGATTACTCAAAATAGAAGTAAATGGCGATAATAAAATTGCCGTTTATACAGGGAAATAAAATGTTAATCTAAAAGACTTCAAAATTGAAGTCTTTTTTTTACTTTTACAAAAATCAACTCTCTTAAAATATGAAAAAAATCAGCTTTCTAGTATTAATGTGCAATGGGTTTATATCATTAGCACAAAATCCAACATTCACATGGAGCGAAAGTAATTCTTCAATTGAAAATGAGCTAAATTATTCAATTCAAAACTATTTTGATGGTAAACGAATTTTTAATGTAAAATCAATCTACAACGATAAAATTTTCAACAAAGATGTTTTTGTAGATATATTTTCGCCAAATGATGATTTTGAAAAAGATGAAAGTAATTTTTCTATTAGCTTAGAACAACCTGTGATGGGATTGAATACAAAAACAATAAATACTCTATTTCCACTTTCAAATAAGGAATATGTATATTTTGTGACTGAGTTTAATAGCGAAACTAAAGAATTTGAACTTTTTACACAAAAAGTAAATATTGATACCGGAACAAAAACAAAGGCAAGCTTTTTATTAAAAATGCCTGCAAAAAATGCGTTTAATATTGGCGACTATTTTATTGCTCAATCTGAAAACAAACAATTTTACGGGATAGTTTCCCGTCCAACAGGTGATAAAAAGCTAAACGAAAAGGCAACACTTTATGTTATAGATTCAAATTTAAAAATCGTAAAAAGCAAAGAATATGAATTTGGATTTACCACAAAACAATCGTTTGATATTAAAATTCACATAACAAATAATGGCAATATAGCGTTAGTAAGAGAGCTTGACTTACCTAAAATAAAACCTTATAAGTCACTCTTTTATTGGGATACAAAAACAGAAAACATTACAGAACATAATTTAAAACAAGATTTAGACTTTCAACTTTCTCAATTTAAATGGAAAGAAACTGACAATGGAAGCTATTTTATTGCAGGAGTTAGTGACGGAAAAAGAAAAGTAACCATTGATTTAGGTGGTGCCTTGCCTGAAGGAAATCCAGTCAATGAATTACTATTAATGCATTTTGATGTAACTGGAAAAATAATCCTAAACATAAAAACAACTATAGAAAAACAAAATAATTTAAATTTTGAAAAAGTAATTCTAAAAGATAATAAATTGTGGATACTTTGTAATGAACTATATACTGGATCTAAAAGATTACCTGCTCCTGACCCGACAAAACCGTTAGAAAGACCCATAGAATATTCCTATGTTTCAACAGGCTACGGTATAATCAAACTAGATGGTACAACAGGAAAAATCGATTGGTTTACCCGAATTAACAACCTTGAACCTAGAACCATTAACGATAATGGAGATCATTTAAAATATTTGTATTTCTTTAGAAATAATCAATTGGTTTTGATATATAACGATTCTAGAGATATTAATCCAAATTCCAAGTATTTTGTTCGCGATAGTCGTTTTGCTGTAACAAGTATCATTAACAATGAAGGAGAAATTGTAAGCACAAAAGATATTTACAATTCAGGCGTTGGTAAAACATATAATTTTTGTTATGAATTAGATTTATCCTTTGCTTTACCTGTAGATGAAAATACTTTCATTGTTCGCTCTCGTTGTGGAAATTCTGCACGATATGGTTATTTAAAATTGTAGTTAAAAATATTTTTTTAGAGAAATATTAAACTTTTTTATATTTACATAGTCTTATATAGACAAAACATAAATACACAAATAAATTATGAAAAAACTTATTTTAGTTATAGCACTTACATTAAGTAGCTTAACATTTGCTCAAAGTAGAAAATCTATTGAAATGACTCCAGAACAAGTTGCTGAGCTTCAAACCAAAAAAATGACCCTTGATTTAGATTTGAATGCAAATCAGCAAAAAGAAGTAAAGGCATTATTATTAGAAGAGGCTAAAAAAAGAGAAGCTATTAAAACAGAGATGAAAGCAAGAAAAGTCGAAGATAAAAAAATCACATCGGATGAAAAATATAAAAAACAAATCGAAGTTTTAGACAATCAAATTGAATTAAAATCCAAAATGAAAAAAGTTTTAAACCCAGAGCAAATGAAAAAATGGGAAGAAAAACAAAACTATCGTAAAGAAATGATTGCTAAATCTAAAAGAAAAACAAAAGAAAATAAAGAATAGTTCTAAAAGTTCATACCACTTTTTTTGTTTTTATTCTAAAAATATTTTAGATTTGACAAACTAAAAATAAATTTTACACAAATTATGAAAAAAATAATCGTTGCATTTGTATTGTTTATTAGCTTTTCAATAACTGCTAATGCTCAAGAGATTAAAAAAGCAAACTCTCAAGAAAAAGAAATTACCTCTATTGAAACAAGAAAAGTTGATTTTAACGATTTAGCTAAAAAAGAAACATATAAATTGGTTGAATTATTGCAATTAGACCAACAAATGGCTAAAGACTTAAATGGGTTATTTCTATATAAACATAATCAATTGAATTTAGCTAAAAATGAAAATGAAAAAAAGCAAATTAGCGAACAAATTGAAGCTAAATTAAGAGCTACCTTTACCGCAGCACAAATGGAAAAGATTACTAGTCAATCAATTTTACTTTACAAATTAACACACTAAAATAAGTCCCGACAAAATCGGGACTTATTTTTTATAATTCTTTTGCAACCTCTTTAATTGCATTAATTGTGAAATCCAAATCTTCATAGGTTAAAGCATCTGTTATAAACCATGTTTCATAAGCAGAAGGAGCTATGTAAACTCCTTTATTTAGTAATCCATGAAAGAACTTTTTAAAAGTTTCGTTATCGCCATTTTTAGCGGTTGCGAAATCATAAACTGGATTCGAATCAAAATGAACCGAAATCATTGAGCCTACTCTATTAATAGTATAAGCCAAATTAGCTTCGGTTAAAACTTTATGGATACCGTTTTCTAAATAGGCTGTTTTTTCATCTAAACGTTTAAAAATACCTGCATCTGAATGTAAGGCTTTTAACATTTCTAATCCAGCTGCCATTGCTAATGGATTTCCAGATAATGTTCCTGCTTGATAGACAGGTCCTAATGGCGCTAAGTAATTCATGATTTCTTCTCTTGCTGCAAAGGCACCAACGGGTAATCCACCACCAATTACTTTTCCAAAACAAACAATATCGGCTTTTATGGCATATAATTCTTGAGCTCCGCCTTTTGCTAAGCGAAATCCCGTCATTACTTCGTCAAAAATTAGCAATGCCTCGTTATCTATGCAAACTGCCTTCAAAGCTTCTAAAAAGCCCTTTTTTGGAGAAATACATCCCATGTTTCCCGCTACAGGTTCAATAATTATTGCTGCTATTTCATTTTTGTTTGCCTCAAATAACGATTTTACATTTTCAATATCATTGTATGCAGCAAGTAAGGTATCTTTTGCTGTTCCTTCAGTAACTCCAGGACTATTTGGAATACCAAAGGTGCTTAATCCACTTCCAGCAGCAATTAAAAATGAATCTGAATGTCCGTGGTAGCAACCTGAGAATTTAATGATTTTATCTCTCTTTGTGTAACCTCTTGCCAAACGAATTGCACTCATACATGCTTCCGTACCTGAGTTTACAAATCTAATTTTATCGATATTTGGAACCATTTCAATTGCCAATTCTGCAATTTGAGTTTCTAATTTTGTTGGCATCCCAAAAGAGGTTCCTTTTTTTGCTCTTTCAATTACAGCATTAACAACTGGTTCGTAGGCATGACCTAAAATCATCGGACCCCATGAATTAATATAGTCAATTAATCGGTTTCCGTCTTCATCATACAAATAGGCTCCCTTGGCTTCTTTTACAAAAATTGGTGTACCACCCACGCCTTTAAATGCTCTTACAGGTGAATTTACTCCTCCAGGAATTACTTTATTTGCGGCTACAAATAGTTCGCTACTTCTTTTATATAACATTATTTAATTTTTATTTGTTGTCCAATAGAAAGGGTGTTATCAGACATGTTATTTAGTTTCATTATTTCATTAACAGAAAGGCTAAATCGTTTAGATAAGGAATATAAAGTATCGCCTTGTTGAATAGTATAGTAATTATCGTTTTGAGTTTCAATTACTTCTTTTTTTGTAGGTTTAAAATCGCGATTTAAAACTTCATTATCATATTGATATAATTCAAAACGTTCTATTATCCCAATTAGTTTATCTGGGTATTTTGAATCTGTTGCATAGCCTGCTGATTTTAATCCTTTAGCCCATGCTTCATAATCGCCTTTGTCTAATTTAAATAAATTGGCATATCGAGGTCTGGAGGTTAAAAATAAAGAATGATCACGGTAAGATTCTGATGGATGTTCATATTTTCTAAAACATTCTTGTGATGCGTCATCATCATGATTTACACTATCTCCTGTCCATCCTTTGTGGCATTTTATACCAAAGTGATTGTTGGCACTTATTGCTAGTTTTCCTTTTCCAGCTCCCGATTCTAAAATACCTTGCGCAAGTGTTATGCTGGCTGGAATTCCATGAATCTTCATGTTGTTTTTAGCTATTTCTTTGAAATTGTCAATATATATTTTAATTTCTTCCGCATAGGTTTTTACTTTAGAGGTAGCATCTAAATTAACTTCCGAATCCATTTGTGGTTTTGTTTCAATCGATGAATTTGTTGTAACTGCTTTTGTTGTTGGTTTTGTTGTTGGTTTGGCAGTAGATTTTTGCTTTGTCGTGACTTTTGTTTTTGTAGTAGTTCTTACCACAGGTCGTGAAACCGTGCAACTCATTACTAAAAGCGCTACTATAAAAAGGACAAATTTAGTTTTCATCATATTGTATTGTTTCTTTATTTTTGTTTTCTAAAGCAAAATTCATGCCTTTAATTCCTTGTAAACCACCAGTATGTATCATTAATATTTTTGAGTTGTCAGGGAAATATCCTTGATTAATCAAATCTAAAACACCAAAAACCATTTTACCTGTATATATAGGATCTAATGGGATGTTTGTTTGCTTGTAAAACGAATTTAAAAATTGAATGAATTCGTTAGTTACTTTTCCATACCCTCCAAAATGATACCCTTCGTTTATGTTCCAATTGGATTTCGTTGCAAAATTACAAATTACCTCAGATAAAAAGCTACCTTTTAAAGAAGAAAAACCAATTACTTGTTGGTTTATGTTAGATGAATTAATTAGTCCCGAAATAGTTCCGCCAGTCCCTATAGCACAAGCAATATGTGTAAAATAGGTTTTGTCAAAATTTGTTAGTATTTCTTCACAACCTTTTATCGCCAGTTGATTTGTTCCACCTTCTGGAATTAAAAAAAAACGTCCGAATTTTTCCTCCAAATGTGTACTAAAAGAAATGGTTTCTTTCTCTCGATAAGCAGTTCTGCTTATAAAATAAAATTCCATGCCAAATTGTTGAGCTTTCGATAAAGTGGGATTTTCATTTATTTTGTTTTCTAATTCTTCCCCTCTAATTATACCTATTGTTTTAAATCCAAACTCAAAACCAGCTCCAGCAACAGCTAAAATATGATTTGAAAATGCACCACCAAACGTTAACAATGTTGTGTGATTCTGCTTTTTTGCTTCTGCTAGATTGTATTTTAGTTTTCTGAATTTGTTTCCTGAAATTATAGGATGTAGTTTGTCTTCTCTTTTAATAAAGAGTTCAATGTTATTTGGTAATGCAAGTGATATTTTTTCGTTAACAGATTCCATAAAAAAAGCAGCTTGAAAAGCTGCTTTCAAATATACTATAAAGACTGTAATTATTTATTGTAAATAGATATTTTCTTGGAAATACTTAAATTGTCTGTTGTTGATAATTTAACAATGTAAACTCCAGTGCTATAACTAGCTGTTGAAAAACGGTATTCTGGAGCTGTTCCTAAACTTTGTTTTTTCAAAATTAATTTACCAGTAACATCGAACAATTCTAGAGTAGTAATGTCTTTAGCTTCTGAATTAAAAAGGGTTAACATGTCGTTTTGATTGTCTTGAGCAACTACAAACATATTTTCAACTTCTTCAATAGGATTAGAAAGTGTTGAGTTGATGAAAGTAATTTCATAACGTGTTTTATTGTTACCTGCAGGCATTGTCATGTCAAACATATTATTTTTAATGTCGTAATAAATGTCTGTTTCCTTATCGTGTAAATATACATTTTGATTTGTATCAAAATTTACAACATCTTTAACCTGAAGTTTAAAATTCGTTTGGTTAGTACATCTAAATCCAACTGGAATTCTTTTTTCAATATTAAATTGAACTGCTGTTGCTACATACTCATGAGGCATGTCATTTAAAATATAATAAAATTCAGCAGCTTCTGAAGAAGGAGATCGTCCATCAGCACCATAATCAAATCCATCAGTTGCAGTGTCTAAAAAGGCAATAGTTGTTGGACGAACCCCACCATTGTTGTACATGGCATGAATTCTGATAAAAGGAGCTGTTCCTTTTCTTATTGTAGTATAGTCTGTTCCAGCTACATTAGGAATTTCAGGAAAAAACTCAGAATCAGTATTATATACATCAGAGAATGAATTTTCATTGGTTCTAGCAAATTGTGATTGATTTAAAACGCCTTCTTTAACAAAAACTCTGAATGTATTTTTCATGGTAACGTTTCCATTTGCAGTTCCAAAAACCATAAAACCTTGACCTACTGGACTAAATCTTCTTTGAAATACAGTTCCTGAACCAACAGGCACACCTTGATTTCCACTACCATCATAAGTCCAAAAGGCAGCAGGAGTGTAAATTGAAGTGACCGGATTATATATACCATAACCTCCTTGGTATTGATTTAATGTGTGTGAATTTACAATCACTTGCTCCCAAAAATAAGCTTGTCCATTAATTAGTGTAGCATTAGCAGGGTCTAATAAATAAGCATTTAAATCAATTGCACTTGGGTAAGGATTTCCAACAAGAGTAAAATTTGCAGGAGCAACAGTTACTGAAATATTTCCATCATTTGGTTTTCCTCTGAAGTCATAACGTTGTCTACTACCTGAATTATTCTGAACATTTTCAACAGCATCTGAAATTGTTGCGTCAGTACCAGAAGTTCCTTTCATGGTAAAACCTTCTCCAGGATTTATTATAGATCTAGTTCCAACATAGGTCCACTGCGCATATGCAGTTGAAGTTACAAATTTCCAAATCCAGTAGGGAGCAATTGCTAAAGGACTTGAAGTACCATTATAATTATTAGTAGGCAATATGGTTGCAGGAATACTTGTAGTTAAAGCTGTAGGGCGGTGTAACATTGAAATTCCAAACAATCCATTTCCTACTGCTGTTGTAGCATTTCCTATAGGAGAACACCAATAATTATATTGAAAATTATTTACTGTACCTTCTTGAAAAACAGATAATTTTCCTGTGCCAGTATTTGCTCTCGCTCCAGTAGTTCCTTGTAATAATTGAGAATTATTTCTCAAAAAGAAATTACTATCATTTTGCAAATTTATATCTTGTTTAACATACATAAATTGATTATTAACAAATATATAGCTATTTGAGCTAACATGTACCTGGGAATAAATAGTTAAACAACCCAAAAATGCAAATAAAGAAAATATAATTTTTATCATTACACTAAAATTAAACAAATCACGGCGCAAATTTACGCAATAAATGTCATCAAATTACAATAAAAA
>Ga0255098_1000094_pt1 | contig 29668 bp, 25 predicted proteins | sample Colum_Atlam_RepC_2_FD_188440 | JGI IMG/M metagenome (GOLD analysis project Ga0255098, IMG submission 188440) | Freshwater microbial communities from Columbia River, Oregon, United States - Colum_Atlam_RepC_8d | ecosystem: Environmental > Aquatic > Freshwater > River | place: USA: Oregon... | reverse complement strand
GACACGAAACAATTAATGCTTTTTCAGTAATTTTATGTCGAACTCACGTTATTTAATACGTGGTATGCTATTAAACCATCAATAGGTCTGCGTAAGACATTTCCAATTTTTATATTGTATTTATTAAGAATTTCTGTAAGTTCATCTTTTAAATAAAAGGCAATAGAACCAATAAAATGAACAGGTACATCGTTACAATTCTCAAATTGCATTATGTAGTTTTTGGTATATTTTTTTAGTTCTTTTTTAATTAATTTTTTACAATATGGATGATCTTTATGCTTTATAATAAACTTTGCAAATGTTGCTAAATACGCATTAGGATTTGATTCTTTATATAAATTATGTTTGATATAATCTGCATCTAAATTATATTCTTCTTCAAATTCTTTTGCCAAATCAACTGGCATGGTATTAAAGTAATAACCTCTTATAAGGTGACGTCCAAATCGATTTCCAGATCCATCATCCATAGCAATATAACCTAACGATTGTACTTTTTGATGTAATATACTACCATCAAAGTAACTACAGTTTGAACCTGTACCTAAAATGCACACAATAGCTTTTTCATCTTTTGGTGTGGTGGCATACACTGCTGCGTAAGTATCTTCATGAACTACAATTTTAGCATTAACAAAGTACTCTTGAAAAATTTCAGCAAGATGATTTTTCATTCGATCAGTTCCGCAGCCTGCACCATAAAAGAACAAGTTTGAAGCTTTTAACTTATTTTGCGAAATATCAAATTTATCATCAAGTCGATTGATAATTTGTTCTTTATGTAAAACTTCAGGATTTAAACCTAAGGTTTGAGTAGTAAACAAAACTTTTCCATTATCATCTATTGCAATCCAATCGGCTTTTGTGGAGCCACTGTCAACTAATAATTTCATATTATAAAAGTATAGAAAAAAGAATAAAGATTAAAAATAGTAAAATATTCTCATCTTTATTCTTTCTACATTTGAATTTATTTTAAACCTGCAATATGTACTGATAAGTCAATTAATTTACTAGAGTAGCCATATTCATTGTCATACCAAGATACTAATTTGAAAAATGTAGAATTTAATCCAATTCCGGCTTTAGCATCTACAATTGAAGTTCTTGTATCTGATACAAAATCTTGAGACACAACATCGTCTTCAGTGAAGCCTATAACTCCTTTCATTTCGTTTTCAGATGCTGATTTTAAAACTTTCATAATTTCTTCATAAGTAGTTTCTTTGGCTAATTTTATCGTTAAATCTACCACAGAAACATCAACCGTTGGCACACGAAATGACATTCCTGTAAGTTTTCCATTTAAAGCAGGAATTACTTTTCCTACTGCCTTAGCAGCACCTGTTGAAGAAGGAATAATATTTACAGAAGCAGCACGTCCACCTCTCCAATCTTTTTTAGAAGGTCCGTCAGCAACCATTTGAGTGGCTGTTGAAGCATGAACTGTTGTCATTAAACCTTCTACAATTCCAAAATTATCATGAATAACTTTAGCCAAAGGAGCTAAACAGTTTGTTGTACATGAAGCATTAGAAACAATCGTATCTGATGCTTTAACTTGGGTATGATTTACTCCCATTACAAACATGGGTGCATCTGCCGAAGGAGCTGAGATAACTACTTTTTTAGCACCACCATCAATATGCGCTTGAGCTGTTTCAAGTGTGGTAAAAATACCTGTACATTCAGCTACCACATCAACATCTACAGAAGCATCATCCCATTTAATTAATTTAGGATCTCTTTCTGCAGTAACTCTGATGAATTTATCATTTACAAACAATTTACCTTCTTTTACTTCAACTTTTCCATTAAAACGACCATGAACTGAATCGTATTTTAATAAATAAGCCAAATGATCTACATCTAATAAATCATTAATAGCAACCACTTCTACGTTATCTCTGTTAAACGTTTCTCTGAAAACAATTCTTCCAATTCTTCCGAATCCGTTTATTCCTAATTTTACTTTTGACATTTTTATTTTTTTTTAATTTATTATCTATTTATGATGATACAATATCGGATACTTTTACCAATTCCATATCAATTTCGCTTTGTCCTTTGATGGCTTGTTCTAATGGTGTTAAGGTAACTTTGTCTTGATACAATCCTACCATATAATTTGATTTACCCTCCAATAAAGACTCAACAGCTTTAACACCTAATCGGGAAGCTAATACTCTATCAAAACAAGAAGGAGAACCACCACGCTGCATGTGTCCTAATACCGAAACTCTTACATCATATTCAGGCATATTTTCTTCGATATAATCTTTTAATTCAAAAACATTTTTACCTATTTTATCCCCTTCAGAAACAACAACAATACTTGATGTTTTTCCAGATTCTTTACTTCGTTTTAATGATTCTACTAAACGATCTAAACCAAATGATTCTTCTGGTATTAAAATTTCTTCAGCTCCTGCTCCAATACCTGCATTTAAAGCAATGTGTCCAGCATCTCTACCCATTACTTCAACAAAGAATAATCGATTATGTGAATTTGCTGTATCTCTAATTTTATCAATAGCATCAATTACTGTATTAAGAGCTGTATCAAATCCAAGAGTATGACTTGTACCAAAAATATCGTTATCTATTGTTCCTGGAATACCTATTACAGGAAATCCGTATTCTTCATTAAATATTTCGGCACCCGTAAAACTTCCGTCTCCGCCAATAACTACAAATGAGTCGATACCAGCTGCAACAAGATTATCATAAGCTAATTTTCTACCTTCGGCTGTTCTAAAATCTTTTGATCTAGCCGATTTTAAAATTGTCCCTCCTTTATTAATAATGTTTTTTACATCTCTAGGCCCCATAGGTTTAAAATCACCTTCAATCATACCTTGATATCCTCTGTAAACGCCTACACATTCTACATTATAATAAGCACAAGCTCTAACCACAGCTCTTATAGCTGCATTCATTCCAGGGGCATCACCTCCAGAAGTTAAAACACCTACTTTTTTAATTGTATTGGTCATAATAATTGTTTGTTTGTGTAAAGTTAAAAAACGAAATATAAAAAACGACTGCTTTTTGCTAACTATTTAATAATAGCCGCAAATTCAAACGTTTTCGTTAATAACTTTTTGATTTTAGAACTAAAAATATAAGAATTATTCAATTTCAGGAACTTCAATTGAGTCCTCTTTTGGGGCTTCTTCAATTTTAGCTTTTCTTTGATTAATGAAATCTATAAATTCGGGAGGAAACTCAGAATCGGGGAAATCATCTTGAGATTTAGATGGATCTTTTTTCTTGTTGCTTTTGAATATTTTTTGCAACATTTCTTTGAACGTATTAAATTCTACGTTATAAGTAAGTCCAAGTCCTTGTGTGTATCCAATACCTTCTCCAACATAATTAATATCATTTTCTCTATTAAATACATGTGCATTTAGTGAGCCATCTTCGTTAAGTTGAATTAATACTTCTAAATTTCCAACGATAACTGATTCAGTAACACCACCAACAGGTACACCTACTTTTCCGTTTATAGAAATTCTATCATTAATTCGAGTATTCATGGTTACACCTACTCTATCAGAAATTTCTGTTAATCGGTTACCTTGTGAATAATCTAGTCCTAATTGTAAGTTACTATCACTATCAGCAAATAGTCCGTTTATAATTGAACTGGCTCCTTCAATTAAAGAACCATAGGCTGCATTACCTGTAGATTCTGCGGTAACAAAAGAACCCGTTGCTAATAAAGCAAAGGCTTGTGTTTGTCTTGAATCTTTATCTTGTAATTTATAATCAATTTCACTTTTTAATACGGAACTTACTGTTGGGAAATCAATATTAAAGTCGGGTTGTGGATTACTTAAGTTTCCATTCAGTAAAATAGTTACATTGGTATCTACCTTTCTATTAAAAGAAGCACTTTCTACTAAAACTGCAGGATTAGCCATAGTTTTATAAGTTGCTTTTAAATCTAAAACTGCATTCATTGGTTGCCCATCCCAGCGTATTGTCCCTCCTTTTTCAACATTAAATTTTTTATCAATAACGCCTCCATATTTAAAGTTGTATTCCCCTTCTTGTACTTGAAAATCTCCATACATTTCAAATTTACCAAGTGTATTGATGTTCATCTGCATAGAACCATAGCCTTTTCCTTTCATGGCATGTCCTGTTTCTCTATTCAGGATAATTTCGATATCAGTATCGGTGTCAATATCAAAATTAAAATCAAGTTCAATTCCTTCATATCGGGTATCTTTAGCTATATTTTCAGCTAGTGATTTTTGAAACTCTTGAACCGTCATAAAGTTAATAAAGGATGTGTTTCCTAAATCTTCTTCATCATTTACTGGGATTTTAATTGAGGTTCCTTTTTCAGATTCACCGGCCACTTTAATATTTAAAGCATTTATCTCACCAGTTATACTGGCTTTACCTTTCATAAAAGCAGTTCCGTAATAATATGCATCTTCAGAATCTTTTGTGTCTAAAGCTAAAATATTGTCAGAAATCAAATGCAAATCGAGTTCCCAATCGCCTAATTTTTCATGCTTAATAGTACCATCAATAACTCCCTTTGTATTGTATTTGGTATCTGTAACTTCAATTTTCCGCAAGCTAAATTGATGTTCTGTTAAATCTACAATTGCATTTTTTTCAAATGCATAATCAACATTAAGATAAGGCACTCGCATACCTGCATTGTTAAGATATAATCGACCATCTATTTCTGGCGTTGTAAAAGACCCTCCAATCGTTGTTCTTCCGGTTGCTGTTCCTCGAACATCTGATAAAACATTACCTAACAGAGAACCAAAAGGAGCCAAATTAAACGCATCAAAACCCGCTTGTAAATCTAAACTTGACTGATCACCCACAAAATTGATATCACCATCTAAGAAAAAGTGTTCTTTCCCTTCTTGCTTCAAACTAGAATTCACTTTAAATTGATTGAAATATTCATTTCCTTCTATTTTAAAGTCTAAGTCACCCAGTAAAAACTGATTAATTTTTAAGCTATCAATTGTAAGATTAGAAATAGGATCATACTTATTTTTGTCTTGTTTGTATTTGATATTTCCATTTACTTTACCTCCAAAGGACAAACTATCTAAAGAAGGTGTGATTTTATTTAAATCAACATCATCAAAAGACAATTTAAAATCTTTGTAAGTAGAATCTCTCATAGTTCCATAGAAATCTATAGTTTGATCGTTGTGTGACAAACTTAATTTTTCGAAGTTGAAATTCGTAAGACTCTTATCAAAAACTATTTTATTATCATCAGTCTCCCCTTCATTAATGAACCACATATAATCTTTAAATCTAATTTCAGATTTTTTAAATCCAATAATAGATTGTTTGTCTTCGTTAATGGTATGATATAAGTTTAAGTCATAGCTGTCTTGGCTTTTTGGTCCGCCTTTAAACTCAGAACGTACAAATAAGGTATCATTTAATGTTACATTAATTAAATTAAAATCTGCAACTTTGTACCTATTATTTTTAATAGAATCAATAGTAATATAAGCGTTGTAAATTGGGTTTTTATTATCAATATCAATCTTTATATTATCAATAGAATTATTATATGCAATAATATTTGGAGAACTAAAATCAAAAACAAATCGTCCTTCATCTCCAATAATTTTACCTTCAAGCTTAGTGTTTTCAGAAATTTGTACATCGGGAACAAAAATTTCTACTATTTTATCATAAATAGTTAAATCGAAATCTATAAACTGCCCTTTTTCTAATTTATTTGGTGAATAATTAGCATACAAACTTCCTAGTGCATTTTCTACCATTTTTTGCACTTGATTCACTTTGTATTTTCCCACAATTTGACCTGTAATAATATCGGGAGAATTTATTGCAATAGTTCTAACTTTTTCAGCATCAAACATAGAGGTAATTTCGAAATCATCAAAAAAATAAGCATCCTTAGTATTTTGATAGGAAACATCTTTTACTTGCAACATTCCTGCTATATCATCAATAGAATTACCATTTGCCTTAAAGTTAATATTTCCTTTAAAAATAGAAATAGAATCTGCATCTATTAAGTTTAAAGCATATAAATTAGCATAATCAATTTGAGTTTTAAAATCATATTTTTTAGCTTTTAAACTTAAATCAACAATCCCATCAAAATCCATTTTTAAATTTGGATCATTACTATTAAAATAACCTTTATAATATGGCATTTTCATACTACCGTCAACCGTAATATTTTGGTAATTGTAACCGTTGAAATAGAATTTTTGAATGCTTCCCCTAATAGCAGTATTCAATAATTTTTGAGTAAAACCTTTACCATCCACATCCAAATCAAGGGTAGCTTTTCCAATATCTTTTTGACTCAAAAGTGTTCCTAAATCAAACGTTTCAAGTTTAATATTTCCTTGATATGAGGCGTTATCAATGTTATTTATATTTTGCATAGCTAAGTTACCTTCAAAATATCCTAATTGGGATAACATCATAACATCTGCATTAATATATTTTTGCGTTAATTCTACAGCACCTGAAATATTTACAGTACCTAATTTTGATAATACAGAAGGTAAGTTTTTACCCAAAATTTGAGGTAAAATAGATTTTAAATTTTCATAATTAGAAACCACTCTATCAAAATTTCCTTTCATGTAAAATTCTTGTTGTTCTTTTCCAAAAAGGTTTTGAAAGTTAATCGTACCTATAATTTCAGACTGATTTTTATCTACTAATTTTAAGTTATGAGTAATAAAATTATTAAGTGTTCCTACTAAATGCGTATCAATATAAAATACATTATTTTTTCCAAACTCTTTATAGAAATAATTCAAATCATTAGACGCAATTGCAGCTTTGTCAAATTGAACATCAAAAATTACTTTATTATTAAAATCAGAAAAATCTTTTCGATCATATTTCAATTCTACTCTACCTTTCATTTCAGATTCCAGCGTTTTCATTGCCAAACCTTCTAATAATATATTCTTCTTTGTGTAAGTAAAATCAGCTGTGATATTATCTACTTTTAAACCTCTGTGGTCTTTAAAAGATAACTTATTAATGAATGTTGTAACATTTGCACCTTTTATAAAGAAATCTTCAATTTTACCATTCAACTGTGTGAAATCAACCAATTTTGGAGTTTGAAGATTATAGTCAATATATTGAAAACGACTATTAAATACAGTCATTTTATTAGCTTTCATTCTAAATTTACCCGAAGATGGCGAACCATCATCAAAGGCTTCAATAAATTTATCTAGATTAGTATATGCTTCGTTTTTATAATTGACCAAGCGCACATCTAAACCATGCATAACCACATCTTTCATGTAAGGATGTCCTGGATCATAAATTTTTTTAAAACTTAAAATAGATGTATTTAATTTTTTAATGTAAAAAAGTGTGTCCTTATGATGATCTAAAACTAATACATCTCCTAATTTAACGGATCCAAAAGGGGTAATCGCAACTTTTCCAATACTAATATTTGTACCATAGGCTTTATTTAAACTATCGGTTGCATATTTTCCCAAATAGGTTTGAACGGATGGTAATGATAAAAGCACCCCCAAAAGGAGTAACAATAGGAGAATTCCTATAATTATTCTAAATACTATTTTTTTAAATTTTTTGATACAATCTTTTGTTTTAAATTTGCAATCAATTCCCTTTTAAGTAGTAACCCAACAAAAATAAGAAATTTTGTAAGATAATTTACAATATCTTTAATTCAAATTTCGTGCCTAAAATGTCTGAAAAAAAAATATATACGTTAGCAATTGAAAGTTCGTGTGATGACACTGCTGCATCGGTACTTTGCAACGATGTTGTGTTGTCAAATGTTGTTGCTCGACAAGCGATTCACGAAGAATATGGAGGTGTGGTGCCCGAATTAGCTTCTAGAGCACACCAACAAAACATTGTTCCAGTAGTAGATGTAGCAATAAAAAAAGCTGGAATTACAAAAAACGACCTAAACTGTATCGCTTTTACTCAAGGTCCTGGATTAATGGGTTCACTTTTAGTAGGTGGTTCATTTGCAAAATCAATGAGTATGGCATTGGATATTCCATTAATTGCCATTAATCACATGAAAGCGCATATTTTAGCACATTTTATTGCTGAAGAAAATTATGAAAAGCCAACATTCCCGTTTTTAGCTCTAACTATTTCGGGTGGTCATACCCAAATTGTAAAAGTGAATAGTTTTTTTGACATGGAAATTATTGGTGAAACCACCGATGATGCTGTGGGAGAAGCATTTGATAAATCAGCAAAAATATTAGGTCTACCCTATCCTGGAGGTCCATTGATTGATAAATTTGCACAAGAAGGCAATCCAAAAGCTTTTCAGTTTACCAAACCAAAAGTTCCTGGATTAAAATTTAGTTTTAGCGGTTTAAAAACCCAAATTTTATATTTTATTCAGAAAAATGTTGCATTAAAACCTGATTTTGTGGCTGAAAACAAAGCGGATATTTGTGCTTCTATTCAGCATACTATTATTGCTATTTTGATGGATAAATTAAAACTAGCGGTTGCTGAAACCGGAATTAATCAGATAGCTATTGGTGGCGGAGTTTCTGCAAATTCTGGGATTAGAACCACATTCAAAGAAGCTGAAAAAAAATACGGCTGGAAAACCTACATTCCAAAATTTGAATACACTACCGATAACGCTGCTATGATTGGAATTGTAGGCTATTATAACTTTTTAGAAGGTAATTTTAGTAACGCTGAAATAACTTCAAAAGCAAGAATTGAATTTTAAAAACTATGCAACTATTCTATAATTCAGAAATAAAAAAAAGTGATTTAACTTTCTTTTTCGATAAAGAAGAAAGTAAACACATAGTTAAAGTATTACGTAAAAAGGAAGGTGGTAAAATATTTATTACAAATGGATTAGGTTACTTATTTGAATCAGAAATAATCATGGCTTCTGAAAAAAAATGTGAAGTAAAAATCACTAAAGAAACCTTTCAAGAACCTACTGCTTTTTACACACATATTGCCGTTGCTCCTACCAAAATGAACGACCGTTTAGAGTGGTTTTTAGAAAAAGCAACCGAAATTGGTATTCACGAAATTACCCCAATTATCTGTGACCATTCAGAACGAAAAGTGTATAAAATTGATCGAGCTGAAAAAATCATTCAAGCCGCAATGAAACAATCACTTCATTATTATATTCCTAAAATTAATGAACCCGTTTCACTTTCGCAATTCATAAAATCAAACATAACAGGACAAAAATTCATTGCTCATTGTGAAGAAACTGATAAAAAAACATTTAAAAATGAAGTCAAAAGAGACGAAAAAATCACTATTCTAATTGGACCAGAAGGTGATTTTTCTACAAAAGAAATCAATTTCGCTATTGAAAATAAATTTATTCCTGTAACTTTGGGAATTACAAGATTACGAACCGAAACAGCAGCTTTAGTTGCTTGTCATACAATTGCTTTGATAAATGAATAAATTAATTTTATTATTATTAGTTTTTAACTTAGGATTTTCCCAAGAAATTGCTGTTGTCAAATATGCTGGTGGCGGAGATTGGTATGCAAATCCGACTTCTTTGCCTAATTTAGCTAAATTCTGTAATCAAAACATCCATACCAAAATCAATACTAAAATTGCAACAGTTGAAGTAGGAAGTGCTGAAATTTTCACATACCCTTTTGTTCACATGACGGGTCATGGCAATGTAGTTTTTAGCGCAAATGATGTTATAAATATTAGAAATTACCTCACTTCGGGAGGTTTTTTACATATTGATGATAATTACGGAATGGATGAATACATTCGAAAAGAAATCAAAAAAATATTTCCTGATAATCCGTTAACTGAAATTCCTTCTAATCATTTACTATTCCAAGAGCCTTATACTTTTGCAAGTGGTTTACCAAAAATTCATGAACACGACAACAAAAAGCCACAAGCTTTTGGTATTTTTATAGACGGTAAAATTGCATTACTTTATACGTATGAAACTGATTTAGGAGATGGTTGGGAAGATACTGAAGTGCACAACAATCCACAATCTGTAAGAGAAAAAGCGCTAAAAATGGGTGCCAATATTATCAATTACGCTTTTAAAAATTAACAGTATGACTTCAAAAGAAATTTCACTCGGAATAGTAAAAGCAGTTGCCATATTAGTTGCAAGCAGTTTAGCTTTATTTTTTTTATATAAAATTACTACCGTTTTAATCTATTGTATTATCGCGATTGTAATTTCATTATTATTAAATCCTTTAGTGAATTTTTTAAAACGAAAATTAAAGTTCAAAAATACACTCGCTGTAATTACTGCAATACTCATAGCTTTTCTTGTAATTTCTGGCTTTATTTTACTTTTTGTACCTCTTTTATTAGCACAAGGAAAAAACTTATCGTTGTTAGATGTTACCACTTTAGAAAAAAACTATCATTTATTACTTCAAAACATTACCCTGTTTTTAGATTCATATAACGTAAATACCAAACAACTCATTCAAAGCAGTAAACTATCGTCGTTTACAACATTTGAGTTTATTCCAAACTTCATAAATAGTTTTTTTAGCACATTAGGAAATTTCAGCATGGGCTTTGCTTCTGTCCTATTCATAACCTTTTTTATTTTAAAAGAAAGTGAATCTTTTTACTTAAAATTCAAACAACTGTTACCCGATAATCAAAAAGAAAAAATATTGAATTCGGTAAGAGAAATCAATCATTTACTATCGCGTTACTTTCTAGGATTGTTATTGCAATTAACAATTATAATGATTTTATATTTAGTTGTGTTTCTAATTTTTGGGGTAGAAAATGCCATAATAATAGCCTTATTATGTGCTATATTTAATATTGTACCTTATGTTGGACCTCTTATTGCTTCTGTAGTGGCTGGTTTATTGGTTATGACAAGCGGAATAGGCTCAGGTGCCGATTTTGCTAACGAAACACTTCCAACTGCAATTTATGTGTTAATTGGAATGTCGTTAGTACAAGTTATTGACAACAATTTTAGTTCGCCTTTAATCTTTTCCAAAAGTACCAATTCACATCCATTAGAAATTTTCTTAGTCATCTTGATGGCAGGAATTTTATTTGGGATAACTGGAATGATTATCGCTGTCCCTTTTTACACTTCATTAAAAGTTATTGGGAAAGAATTTTTTCCAGAAAATAAAGTCATTAAAGCACTTACAAAAAACTTATAATTTTGAATATTGAAGAACTTTTACAGCCTAAAATTCAAGATTTTATTACCGAAAATTTAGGTACTGATAGTGTAAAATTAGCTTTAAAGAAAAACCCTTTTCCTGAAGTTTCTTATGCCGAAATCATCAACCAAATTATTTCAAAAAAGAAGGCTAAAGAAAAATTAATCACTTGGTTTTCAACAGCCAACATAATTTATCCTGAAAAAATTTCTATTGAGCAAACTTCCTCAGAAAGTACTGCAAACTATAAATCTTCCTTGGTTTCAGGTGAAAAATTAATCGATTGTACGGGCGGATTTGGAATAGACGATTATTATTTTTCAAAACAATTCAAAACGGTTATTCATTGCGAATTAAATGCTGATTTATCTCAAATCGTAAAACATAATTTCGAGATTTTAGAAGCAACTAATATTGAATGTTATCAAGGTGATAGTACTGAATTTTTAAAACAATTGAATCAAACATTCGATTGCATTTATATTGATCCTTCCAGAAGAAATGATGCCAAAGGCAAAGTTTTCATGTTGGCCGATTGTTTGCCAAATGTAGTAGATTTACAAGATTTCTATTATCAATTTACGAATACTATTTTAATCAAGACGGCTCCTATTTTAGATTTGCAAGCCGGATTATTAGAATTAAAAAATGTGGCCCAAATTCATATTGTGGCAGTAGATAACGAAGTAAAAGAATTGCTTTGGAAAATAGAAAAAAACTTTAATGAATCACCAGAAATCATTGCAGTTAATCTTGAAAAAGAAAAACAAACGATTACCAAAATAGAAAGCTCAAAATCATATTCAGCGCGTTACAGCTTGCCTAAAAACTATTTATATGAACCCAACGCTTCTTTAATGAAATCAGGTGGTTTTGAAGCTGTTTCTGAATTATTTGCCGTTAATAAGTTACATCAACATTCCCATCTATATACTGCTGATGAAATCATAGATTTTCCAGGAAGAAAATTTCAAATTGACGCTGTTGTTCCATATCAGAAAAAAGAAATTGCACAATACATTCAAAACAAAAAAATGAATGTTTCAACTCGAAATTTCCCCATAAAACCGGAAGAAATTAAGAAAAAACATAAAATCCAAGATGGTGGAACTATTTATGCTTTTTTTACTACCAATTTGAATAATGAAAAAATAATTTTACTTTGCACCAAATTATAATCCAAATGAAATACTTTTTATCGCTTTTATTGTTACTTACGTTAAGTGTTACCGCTCAAAATAAAGATTGTATTTATGATGTTGAAGAAAAAACCGATTCAACATCCCTAAAAACGCTACCTCATAAATTAATGAATGAAAAGATATTTGGCAACAACAAAGAATTCATTTTTTTTGGATTACTAAATAATAACGGTGTACCAATGTTAAGCTTACAACAGCTACAAAAGAGTAACGATTTTATTCCTACTAATTGTTTGTCTAAAATTTCTAAAATTGTAATTCAATTAATGAATGGAAAAATTATTACACTTATTCATGCCTTTGAAGATGTTTGTAGTGATTTGAATTACAATACCGAAGAAAAAAGCAATATTAGAATACTAACCGCTTATTTTTACTTTACCAAAAACAATTTTGAAGAATTAAAAAACAGTCCCATTTCGTTAGTTAGAATTCAATTTTCTGGTGCCTCTAAAGATTATGCCATTAAAACCGAATTGATTTCAGAATCTTTACAAACAAAAACCAATCCAGCTAATTATTTTATCGAGTTTTTGAAGTGTGTGGAGTAAAACGTTCCGCCGCTTGAAGAAGTTGCGACTTCTAAAGACAAGCGTTAACAAATATACCGAAAACTTTGAAAGAAAAAACGTCTATTTAAAGAAAAAAAACAAACGCCAGACTTTCTAAATAAATCCCGAGCCAGCAATTTCTTCAAACGGCTGTTATGGGCTGGCCTACAAATCAAATTCATTATCATGGCTGTTGTTTATAAACTGATTTACCTTCTTTAATAGTTTCAAACACTTTAATATTCTTAATTTCATTAGCTTGTACCTTTAAGGGATTTTTATCGAGAATTACAAGATCGGCAAGTTTACCCTTCTTCAAACTACCCTTTGTTTTTTCTTCAAAATATTGAAAGGCACCATTTATAGTTAGCGCTTTTAGTCCTTCATAAGGAGTAATACGTTCCGCTTCACCTACCACCACACCATTTCTAGAAATGCGGTTCACTGAAGTCCAAAGTAAAAAGAGTTGGTCCATTGGCGTAACACTTCCATCTGTATGATTTGTGCACATAATTCCGTTATCCATTGCGGATTTCATAGGACTTATAAAGTCGGCTCTTTCTTTCCCCAAATTAGCGAGATGTACATCACCCCAATAATAAGTATGGTTTGTAAAAAAAGAAGGAATCATTTTATATTTTTTATACAATAACAATTGATCAGGTCTCACAATTTGTGAGTGAATGATTATTGTTCGGCGTTCAGAAGTACTGTCTCCCGTTTGCTTTACCGCATTCTCATGTCCTTTTATCATCATATCAATGGAAGCATCTCCATTGCAATGTGAATAGACTTGTACATTATTTTTATAACACGCTAACATCAATCCATTAACCTGTTCTTGTGTTAAGTTTGGAAATCCTTTACAATCATGAGAACAACCGGGCACGGGTGTTGCATAAGCTTTTCTGAGAAAAGCGGTTTTACCTTGTGGAGAACCATCTACAGCCATTTTTAATCCGCAATATTTCAGATGATTATTTAACACGCCCCATTCTATTTTGCCAGTTCCCAAAACCTCTTTGGCCATTAAAAATGCGGGTGCTGCTTCAATGTCTATAAACAATTGCTTGGTTGCCGCTGCCCGCTGAAGCAACGGCAATTTTTCAGCCATAAGCAAATGTTCTGATGCCGTGGTTATTCCGCAACTGGCATAATAATTTTGGGCTGCTTTTAGCTTTTTAAACTCTTGTTCATCTGATAATGATTTTTTAGTCAATGGCGTAAATGCAGCCATGGCCATTTCTTGCACTAATCCTTCAAGCGCTTGACTTCCTTTTTTACGGATAAATGTTCCTCCAACAGGGTCTTTTGTGGCGGCAGAAACGCCAGCTAACTTAAATGCAAGCGTATTTGCTACTAGCATGTGGTTTGAAGTATGCATAAGAATAACCGGGTTCGTCGGAAACGCTAAATCAAGTTCGGCCGCAGTAGGGTGCCTTTTTTCTTTTAGAAAATCTTGGTCGTAACCCCAGCCGATTAACAAATCGGTATTACTAAAATTTTGTTGTTTTTTCAATTCATTTAATGAAGAGAAAATATCAGCAATAGCGGCCACTTTTCCAATTGGTGCTGGGCTCAGGTTTGCTTGTACTGTTCCATCGGCAACAGTAAGTATGTGGCTGTGTCCATCAATAAAACCTGGCAATAAGGTTTTTCCTTTCAAATCATTCATTTCGGTGTTTTCGCCTTGCAATTGTTCAGCTTCTTCCTTTGTTCCCACCAAAATAATTTTTCCGTTTTTTACGACAACCGCCTCCACATATTGGGCTTTGTCTCCTTCCATCGTAATGATGTCACCGCCAAAATAAATGGCATCAGCAACTTCTGAAGGTGCAGTTTTTTTTGATTCTTGTTTGCAGCTGGTTAATCCCAAAATGGAGATAAAAACAACAATTAATTTTATTTTTTTCATGACTTTTATTTTTATTAATAATCCATTCTTTTATTTAATATTTTTTCATAAGTATTGTCAAAGGCTTGCCCATAACTTGTATATATCATCAAATATACCATACTTTTTACCAAAAAAAAACACAAAAACTAGTAAAAACAAAAAAGCCTTGCGTTTGCAAGGCTTTTTTGTGATCGCGCCAGGATTCGAACCTGGGACCTACTCATTAGAAGTGAGTTGCTCTATCCAGCTGAGCTACGCAACCTAAAATTGTTATCGTCGGGGTGGCAGGATTCGAACCTGCGGCCTCCTGCTCCCAAAGCAGGCGCGATAACCGGGCTACGCTACACCCCGAAAAAAAGCGGAGAGACAGGGACTCGAACCCTGGCGACGGTTACCCGTCGACAGATTAGCAATCTGCTCCGTTACCACTCCGGCACCTCTCCTATTATTCTGTAAGAACTTATCTTTTTTGCGGTTGCAAATGTATGTTTTCATTCCTTAATATACAACTATTATTAGAGATTTTTTAATATTTTTTTAATATAAATTTTAAAAGCACTAATAGTCAATGCAATAACAATGATTAAAAATTCAGGAATAATTCGCATTTCATAGAAAATCAAAAATAAAGTCTAAATAGTAGAAATTCATTTTAATTTTTAAAAATTAATTTCATTTCCTTTTTAAGGAAGAATTATAGTGTTTTCTTTATCAAAATTCGAATAAAAATAGTAATTTCGCAATTCAAATAAAAAACCATTCTATCATGAACAAAAAAGTAGTTATCGTTTCTGCCGTAAGAACTCCAATTGGAAGTTTCATGGGAGCTTTATCTAGTGTACCTGCAACTAAGTTAGGTGCTGCTGCCATCAAAGGCGCTTTAAATAAAATCAATTTAGACCCTAAATTAGTTGACGAAGTTTTAATGGGTAATGTAGTTCAAGCTGGAAACGGCCAAGCACCTGCAAGACAAGCCGCTTTATATGCTGGTTTATCTGAAAGTGTTGCTTGTACTACCATAAATAAAGTTTGTGCTAGTGGTATGAAAGCCGTTATGCAAGGTGCTCAAGCAATTATCGCTGGAGATGCTGAAATCGTAGTAGCGGGTGGTATGGAAAACATGAGTTTAATTCCACATTACGTTCATTTAAGAAATGGCGTAAAATTCGGTCCAACTTCATTAGTAGACGGAATGCAAAAAGACGGTTTAACGGATGCATACGATAATAACGCTATGGGCGTTTCTGCTGACTTATGTGCAACTGAATACAACATTACAAGAGAAGCACAAGATAACTTCGCAATTCAATCGTATGAGCGTTCTGCGGCTGCATGGGAAGCTGGTAAGTTTGATGCAGAAATTGTTCCAGTAGAAGTTCCTCAAAGAAGAGGTGACGCTATCATAGTTTCTAAAGACGAAGAATTCACTAATGTAAAATTAGATAAAATCCCATCTTTAGCTGCTGTATTTACAAAAGAAGGAACTGTTACTGCTGCAAATGCATCTACTATTAATGACGGAGCTGCTGCAATGGTTTTAATGAGTGAAGAAAAAGCACAATCTTTAGGATTAACTCCTTTAGCTTACATAAAATCATACGCTGATGCGGCTCAAGAACCAAAATGGTTTACAACAGCGCCTGCAAAAGCCTTACCAAAAGCATTAGACAAAGCTGGTTTAACCGTTGCTGATGTTGATTTCTTTGAATTCAATGAAGCTTTTGCTGTGGTTGGATTAGCTAATGCGCAAATCTTAGGTTTAGACAATGATAAAATCAATGTAAATGGTGGTGCAGTTTCTTTAGGACATCCGCTAGGATGCTCAGGAGCAAGAATTATCGTAACATTAATCAATGTATTACAACAAAACAATGCTAAAATTGGTGCAGCTGCAATCTGTAATGGTGGCGGTGGTGCTTCGGCAATTGTAATTGAAAAAGCATAATTTATTTACTTTTACTAATGATGAATTTTGAAATTTAGTTACATTTGTAATTAAATTCTTAATTCATCATTTTTTATTTCGACCAACATGTTTGGAATTTGTAATTTAGCCATAGTACCCGTAAGAGCAGAAGCCAGTAATAAGAGCGAACAAGTTTCGCAATTACTCTTTGGTGAACACTTTAAAATTATTGAAATGACTGCCAAATGGGCGCAGGTAGAACTGGCTTATGACAACTATAACGGCTGGATTGACGCAAAACAATTTCAAGCAATTACTGAAGAACAGTATACTATTTTAAACAATACTCCTGTTGTTTTAAATGCTGATTTTGTAGAATATATTACTGCACCAACCAATCAATTAACCTCAATAACTTTAGGCGCTTCGTTATCCTTTTTAGATAATGAGGAAATCAACATCAATAAATATTCTTTTGAAGGAATTAAAGTGTGTGGAGAAAAGCCAAAATCTGAAATTGTTAAAACCGCATTTTTGTATTTGAATGCACCTTATTTATGGGGAGGAAAAACACCTTTTGGAATTGACTGCTCTGGTTTTACTCAAATGGTTTACAAACTAAATGGATATAAACTATTACGCGATGCTTCACAGCAAGCAAGTCAAGGAGAAGCACTAAGTTTTATTGAAGAAAGTGAACCGGGTGATTTAGCATTTTTTGATAACGAGGAAGGCAACATTATTCACGTTGGAATTATGATGGAAAATAACTACATCATTCATGCTTCTGGACAAGTAAGAATAGATCGTTTAGACCATTTAGGAATATACAATGCTGATACCAATCGACATACTCACAAATTAAGAGTTATTAAAAAGATTATATAAAAAAAGTCCCGATTAAACTGGGACTTTTTTATATCTAAAAGTTAAAAGATTAACCTAAAACTTCTTTTACTTTTTTTCCAATTTCAGCTGGAGAATCTACCACGTGAATTCCGTTTTCTCTCATGATGCGTTTTTTAGCTTCTGCTGTATCATCAGCACCACCAACGATTGCACCTGCGTGACCCATTGTTCTTCCTTTTGGAGCAGTTTCACCTGCGATGAATCCAACAACTGGTTTACGATTTCCGTCCGCTTTTACCCATTTAGCAGCATCTGCTTCTAATTGACCACCAATTTCACCAATCATGATGATGATTTCAGTTTCAGGATCGTTCATTAATAATTCAACCGCTTCTTTAGTTGTAGTTCCAATAATTGGGTCACCACCAATTCCAATAGCTGTTGTGATTCCTAATCCTTGTTTTACTACTTGGTCAGCAGCTTCATAAGTTAAAGTACCTGACTTAGATACGATACCAACTGTTCCTTTTTTGAAAACGAAACCTGGCATAATACCAACTTTAGCTTCTCCAGGAGTAATAACACCAGGACAGTTAGGACCTACTAAACGACAATCTTTTCCTTTAATATAATCATACGCTTTAATCATATCTGCAACTGGAATACCTTCAGTAATACAAATGATTACTTTGATACCAGCTTCAGCAGCTTCCATAATTGCATCAGCAGCAAATGCTGGCGGAACGAAGATAATTGAAGTATCAGCTCCTGCTTTTTCTACAGCATCTTTTACTGTGTTAAAAACGGGTCTGTCTAAATGTGTTGAACCACCTTTTCCAGGAGTTACACCACCTACAACATTAGTTCCGTACTCAATCATTTGTGAAGCATGGAAAGTTCCTTCGCTACCTGTAAATCCTTGTACAATTATTTTTGAATCTTTATTTACTAAAACGCTCATAATATATGAATTAAATTGTGTTTAAATTTGTGATGCAAAAGTAAGATTTTTACCAAATACACACGTAATTTTTATTATATTTTTTTAACTAGGTTTGCTAATTAGGTATCCATTTATAATTTTCTCGTCTTGAAAAGTCCAAATAGCAACAACTTTTGCAATCAACATTATTTCTTTTGGGTTTTCAATAGTGGCAACTTTGTGGTTATACTTAACAACTAGCTGGCTATTATCTTCAATTAAGTGCGAAATTTCAAAGTATGAGATTTCGTAGTTAGCATTAATTTCATCACTTAAATTTAAAATAAAATTTTTATCCAAAATTGTGTTACCAGAAGAACTATCCCATTCTAATTTAAAATCATCATGAATTAAGGTATTTAAAAATTGTTTATCCCTAATACCATCCTCCTTGTACAAAAATTCGATTTTCTCTCTATTTGTCATTTTGCTTTAATTTTTCAATAATTTCTGGAATACGTTTCACATTGGCCAATTGTTTTAATTTCTCGCGAGATTCTTCTATTGGTGTACCAAAATACGTTTTTCCGCCTTCAATAGATTTTGTAACTCCTGTTTGCCCCATAACAACCGCTTTTGATCCAATTGTAATGCCACTAGTAGTTCCTACTTGACCCCAAAGCGTAACTTCATCTTCAATAATTACGCAACCTGCAATTCCTGTTTGTGAAGCAATTAAACATTTTTTTCCAATAATAGTATCATGTCCTACATGAACTTGATTATCAATTTTGGTCCCAGCACCTATAGTTGTATCACCTGTAACTCCTTTATCAATGGTACAAAGCGCACCAATACCTACATTATCTTCAATAACTACTCGCCCACCAGAAATTAATTGATCATAACCTTCGGGACGTTTTTTGTAATAAAAAGCATCAGCTCCTAAAATAGTACCTGCGTGAATCATTACGTTATCACCAATTACGGTATTATCATATATAGTAACATTGGCATGAATTAAGCAATTTTTACCAATTTGAACGTTATTTCCAATAAAACAATTTGGTTGAATAATAGTTCCTTCTCCAATCAATGCTGAATCCGAAATCGCAGCATTTGAAGCTTGAAATGGTCGGAAATGTTTCGTCAGTTTATTAAAATCTCTAAAAGGATCATCTGAAATTAATAAAGCTTTGCCTGTAGGACATTCTACTTGTTTGTTAATTAAAATAATTGTAGCTGCCGATTGTAAGGCTTTATCATAATATTTTGGATGATCAACAAATACGATATCTCCAGGTTCAACAACATGAATTTCATTCATACCATGAACTGTAAAATTGTCATCACCCACATAATTACAATTGATAATTTGGGCAATCTCTTTTAGAGGATAAACTTTTGGAAATTTCATTTATTAGTGATTATTGTTCATTCACAGTTTACAGTCGCAGTTTTTAAGTTCTTATTGGAATCTGTCAACTGCGGCTGTAAAATTAAAACTATTCTTTTACTCTTTCTATATAATTTCCAGATGCTGTATCAATTTTGATTTTATCACCTTCATTGATAAATAATGGAACGTTTACTGTAGCTCCTGTTTCAACAGTTGCTGGTTTTGTAGCATTTGTAGCTGTATTTCCTTTAACTCCTGGCTCAGCATACGTTACTTCTAAAACGATAGATGCTGGCATATCAACTGATAATGGCGCTTCTGTTTCAGCATTAATTTGAATCATTACATTAGTTCCTTCTTTTAATAAATCTGGAGCGTCTAATACTTTTTTATCTAAAGTAATTTGCTCAAATGATTCATTATTCATGAAGTGAAATTGATCACCTTCTGCATATAAATATTGGAATGTATGTGTTTCAACACGTACTTCATCAATTTTATGTCCAGCAGAAAATGTGTTATCTAATACTTTTCCGTTTGTTAACGATTTTAATTTTGTTCTTACGAAAGCTGGACCTTTTCCTGGTTTTACGTGAAGAAATTCAATAATTTTATAAATATCGTTATTGTATTTGATACATAATCCGTTTCTAATATCTGATGTACTTGCCATTTTGTTTTATTTGTATTTGATTTTGTTTATTGATTTTATGATTCTGAATTACATTGAACTGGTATAACCTTTCATGATTCCACGAGAAGAATTTCTGATGAAATCTAGAATTTCATCTCTTTCATTTGTAGCTTCCATTTCAGCTTCAATGATGCTTAAAGCTTGAGTCGTATTATAATTTTTTTGATATAGTATTCTATAAATATCTTGTATTTCTCTAATCATATCTGTTGAAAATCCTCTGCGTCTTAATCCAACCGAGTTAATCCCGACATAAGACAACGGTTCTTTTGCAGCCTTAGTAAATGGAGGCACATCTTTTCTTACTAATGAACCACCTGAAATCATAGCATGGTCTCCAATAGAAATAAACTGATGTACAGCCGCTAAACCTCCAATAATTGCAAAATTTCCAACAGTTACGTGTCCCGCTAAAGCAACGCCATTTACAATAATAGCATTATCACCAATATGACAATCGTGCGCAATATGTGCTGTTGCCATAATTAGACAATTTTTACCTATTTTAGTTTGCCCAGAAGCTACTGTTCCTCTATTGATGGTAACACATTCTCTAATGGTAGTATTATCGCCAATAACCGCTAACGATTCTTCTCCTCCAAATTTTAAATCTTGAGGTACTGCAGAAATAACCGCACCTGGAAAAATATTACAATTTTTACCTATACGAGCTCCTTCCATAATGGTAACGTTTGAACCAATCCAAGTTCCTTCACCAATTTCAACATTATTATGAATGGTTGTAAATGGGTCAATTACAACATTTCTTGCTATTTTGGCACCTGGATGCACATAAGCTAATGGTTGATTCATATTTTATTATTTTACTTTTTATAGGAAAAATATGTTATCGCCTTTATTTTTGGTATTTGCTTACGCAAAGTTATTTTAGTGGCAATTTCATATGTTCAATTATTTTACTTTAACAATTTGCGCCATTAATTCGGCTTCTGAAACTAGTTTTCCATTTGCATACGCATATGCTTGCATGTGACAAATACCTCTTCTAATAGGAGAAATTAAATCACATTTAAAGAACAAGGTATCTCCTGGTAGTACTTTATTTTTAAACTTAACATTATCAATTTTCATAAAATATGTCAAGTAATTTTCTGGATCTGGCACGGTGCTTAAAATTAAGATACCACCTGTTTGCGCCATGGCTTCTACTTGTAAAACACCTGGCATTACTGGTGCTCCTGGAAAATGACCTACGAAGAAATCTTCGTTCATAGTTACATTTTTTAACCCCACAACATGCGTATCAGAAAGTTCTAAAATTTTATCAACTAATAAAAATGGTGGTCTGTGCGGTAACAAATCCATGATGCCATGAATATCCATCACGGGCTCTTTATTAATATCGTAAGAAGGCACATTATTACGTTCTTCAATTTTAATTAATTTAGCCATTTTCTTAGCAAACTGAGTATTTACATAATGTCCTGGCTTGTTTGCTATAACTTTCCCTTGAATACGAGTTCCAATTAATGATAAATCACCAATAATATCTAATAATTTATGTCTTGCTGCTTCGTTAGGATAATGAAGTGTAAGGTTATCTAAAATACCGTTTTCTTTTACGGTGATTGTATCTTTATTGAAAGCCTTTTTCAAGTTTTCCATTGTTTCTGTCGAAATTTCTTTATCAACATATACAATAGCATTGTTTAAATCACCTCCTTTAATTAATCCATTGTTTAAAAGTGACTCTAATTCATGCAAGAAGCTAAAAGTTCTACAATTAGCAATTTCTTTTTTAAATTCTTTAATCCCTTTCATGGTTGCATTTTGAGTGCCTAAAACTTTAGTACCAAAATCTACCATAGCAGTAACACAATATTCCTCAGATGGAATTATTGTAATTTCACTACCAGTGGCTTCATCCATAAAAGAAATTACATCTTTAACCACATAAACTTTTCGTTCATTTTCTAGCTCAACAATTCCTGTTTTTTCAATAGCTTCAACAAAATATTTTGAAGAACCATCCATAATTGGTAATTCTGATGCATTTAATTCAATGATAACATTATCTAAATCACATCCCACTAAAGCAGCTAATACGTGCTCTGGTGTTTGAATCATTACACCTAATTTTTCTAAATTAGTACCTCGTTGCGTATTTACAACATAGTTTGCGTCAGCTTCAATAATTGGTTGTCCTTCTAAATCTACACGTACAAAAGTAAATCCATTGTTTACTGGGGCTGGCTTAAAAGTCATTGAAACTTCTTGCCCTGTGTGTAAACCCACACCTTTTAATGATATTTCTGCAGCAATTGTTGTTTGCTTCGCCATGATAAAATTGTATTTATATTATTTAATTGTGTTTTTTAAATCTTCTAAATCGGAAACAATTTTAGGTAAATTTCTAAAATGTACGAACGATTTCGCAAAATCACCATAATTAAAAGCGGGACTTCCTTGAACTACTTCCCCAGCTTCTAAACTTTTTCCAATACCTGATTGCGCTTGAATTTTAACCCCATCACCTATTACCAAATGTCCTGCAAAACCAACTTGACCGCCAATTAAGCAGTTTTTTCCAATTTTGGTGGTACCTGCAATTCCTGTTTGTGCAGCAATTACTGTGTTTTCACCAATTTCTACATTATGTGCAACTTGAATGTGATTATCAAGCTTAACTCCTTTTCTAATAATGGTTGAACCTAAAGTAGCTCTGTCAACAGTTGTACAAGCACCAATTTCAACATCATCTTCAATAATTACATTTCCAATTTGAGGCACTTTTACATACGTTCCATCTTCTTGAGGTGCAAAACCAAATCCATCAGAACCAATAATAGTTCCTGAATGAATGGAACAATTATTACCTATTTCAGTTTCGGAATAAATACGAACCCCAGCAAAGAATACACAATTATCGCCTATACTCACATTATCACCAATAAAAGTATTGGGATAAATTTTTACATTTTTTCCTATAGTTACATTTTTACCCACGTAACAAAAACTTCCTAAATACAAATCAGGACCGTATGTAACACCATCAGAAATTACTGAAGGTTGTTCAATGCCTGATTTCATCAATTTTACTTGATTATAATATTCCAATAACTTTGAGAATGATTTATAAGCATCCTCAACTTTAATTAAAGTAGTTTTTATTTCTTGCTCTGGCTCAAAAGTATTATTAACAATGGTAATGGTTGCTTGAGTAGAATAAATATAATTCAAATATTTTGGATTAGCCAAAAATGTCAAAGACCCTTCTGTACCTTCCTCTATTTTTGACAATTTAAAAACTTCCGCATCTGGATTACCCACTACTTCTCCTTCTAAAATGCCTGCTATTTGCGCTGCTGTAAACTTCATTTAAAATTTTTATTACTATCAATAATGGATAGATTTCGAAACATAAAAATACTCATTTTCATTCAATACCAAAGCATTGATTCTACTTCATCTTGGCAAAAATATGAAATTAAATTAAAAAGCTATACTTCTAAGACTACTTTTGGAAAACATATAAAATATTTTGTCACTGGTTTTGATAATGCTTTTAAATGCAATTGATCAGATGCTTCTACTACATCTTCAATAGTTTTATCTTTTTTTAGGATGTGAATAGGCTCACTGGACTTACTATAGGCTTGGTTTTTTAACTTGCCTTTGAATACAAAATAATCAGCTTCTTTTTCCGAAATTCCCGCCAGAGAAATATATTTATTTTTAATTGCTAAAAGATTCTCTTTGTTTGGTTTATCATCTGTCATTTGAATCTTTAGTAAATCACGATTCAATATCATTCTACATAAAGATTTTAGCACAAAATCATCATGAAATTGCCACGATTTTATAGCACCCATCACATCATAATCATCTAAATAAGAAAACTTATCTAAAACACTTTTATCAAAATCTGACAAAGAAATTTTGTTTTGCATGAAAAATTGTAACGATTCGCTGCAAGGCAATACAATTCCTTTTTGAGTTAATTCTTTTGCTCTTTTTAGAATTTTGGTTAGGATTAATTCCGCAACCACACTTGTTTTATGTAAATAGGCTTGCCAATACATCAATCTTCGAGCTACCAAAAACTTTTCCACCGAATAAATTCCTTTTTCTTCAATAACCAAATAATCATCCTGCACGTTCATCATTTGAATCAAACGTTCGCTGTTGATATTTCCTTCGGCTACACCACTATAAAAACTATCTCGTTTTAGATAATCCATTCGATCCATATCTAACTGACTAGAAATCAACTGTAACATGAATTTTCTATGATATTCTCCTTTAAAAACTTGAATGGCAAGTGCTAATTTTCCGTCAAATTCTTTATTTAATTGCTCCATAAATAAGAGCGATAATTCTTCATGATGTACTTCTTCCACAATACTGTGTTCCATAGCATGACTGTAGGGACCGTGACCAATATCGTGCAACAAAATAGCAATGTACAAAGCATTTTCTTCTTCTTCGGAAATGGCTACTCCTTTAAATTGCAAGGTTTGAACCGCTTTTTGCATGATATGCATACAACCCAACGCATGATGAAACCTTGTATGATGCGCTCCTGGATACACCAAATACGACATTCCCATTTGGGAAATTCTTCGCAAACGTTGAAAATAGGGATGCTGAATTAAATCGTAAATTAAAGTATTAGGAATGGTAATAAAACCATAAATTGGATCGTTGAATATTTTGAGTTTGTTGGTTTGGCTCACAAGTATAAATTTTGAATAACAAATGTAGGTAAATTTTACAAAACGATTTGTTTAAAACTATTGGGAAATTTTATACAATATTTAATACAATTCACGTTTAATAAATAGTAACTTGCACTCAAATTAAGAAGAAATGAGCCAGATAAAAATCCTATGGGTTGATGATGAAATTGATTTATTAAAACCACACATCCTTTTTTTAGAAAAGAAAAATTATCATGTAACTACCTGTAATAACGGGCAAGATGCTATTGATTTGTTTGACGAAAACAATTTCGATGTGGTGTTTTTAGATGAAAATATGCCAGGTTTAAGTGGTTTAGAAACCTTATCTGAATTAAAAGAAAAAAAATCTTCGGTTCCGGTGATTATGATTACCAAAAGTGAAGAAGAATATATCATGGAAGAAGCCATCGGTTCTAAAATTGCCGATTATTTGATAAAACCGGTTAATCCAAATCAGATTTTATTGAGTTTGAAGAAGAATTTAGATCATTCACGCTTGATTTCCGAAAAAACTACTCTAGATTATCAGAAAGAATTTAGAAAAATTGCGATGGATATGGCAATGGTTCGTACCTATGAAGATTGGGTAGAATTATACAAAAAACTTGTATTTTGGGAATTAGAGTTGGAAAATATCGAAGACCAAAGCATGGTAGAAATTTTGGAAAGCCAAAAAGCCGAAGCTAATATGCAATTTGGGAAATTTATCGAACGTAATTATGAAGATTGGTTCCAACCAAAAGCCGATAAACCTTTTCTTTCTCATGAAATTTTTGGTGAATTAGTAGCACCTGAAATCCGTAAAAAAGACAAGCCAATTTTATTCATTGTGATTGATAACTTGCGTTATGACCAATGGAAAGCATTTGAAAGTGTGGTAAACAATCACTACAAACTAGAAAAAGAAGTAAGCTACTTCTCTATTCTTCCAACGGCTACACAATATGCTCGAAATGCTATATTTTCTGGTTTAACTCCTTTAGATATGGAGAAGAAGTTTCCACAATATTGGAAAAACGATCCAGATGAAGGAGGAAAAAATCTATTCGAAGGCGAATTCTTAACCGAACAATTAAAACGTTTGGGATTAAACATCAAACAAGAATATTATAAGATTACCAACTTCGCATCAGGAAAAAAATTAGCAGACAACTTCAAATCATTAAAAAACAACGATTTAACTACTATTGTTTACAACTTTGTAGATATGTTATCGCACGCTAAAACCGAAATGGATGTGGTGAAAGAATTAGCATCAAACGATAAAGCGTATCGTTCCTTAACAGCAAGTTGGTTTAAAAATTCTCCGCTTTTGGATATGATTCAACAAGCACAACAACTTGGTTTTAAATTGATTATAACTACCGATCATGGAACAATTAATTGTAAAAATCCATCTAAAGTAATTGGTGATAAAAACACAAGTTTAAACCTTCGCTATAAAACAGGAAGAAGCTTAACATATGAAGATAAAGACGTTTATGCGGTGAAAGATCCTAAAAAAATTGGTCTACCAGCACTAAACATGAGTAGCTCTTTTATTTTTGCAAAAAACGATTTATTTTTGGCTTACGTAAATAACTACAATCACTATGTAAGTTATTACCGAAATACCTATCAACACGGGGGAATTTCATTAGAAGAAATGGTAATTCCGTTTTTAGTTTTAGAACCGCGTTAGGAGTATTCAGTGTTCAGTTATAAGTGTTCAGTAAAGTTATAAATTAATATGACCATAATTTTTTCATTAAACGAAATCACAAACGTTGCCAAGCAAATATTAGCCACGCCTTCCTTAAAAAAAGTCATTACTTTTCACGCACAAATGGGTGCTGGAAAAACTACTTTAATTAAAGAATTGGTGAAAGAATTAGGCGTAAAAGACAATTCAAGTAGTCCAACCTTTTCTTTAGTAAACGAATACCGCACGTTTGAAGGTGAAATAGTTTATCACTTCGACTTGTATCGATTAAATTCGGAAGAAGAAGGTTATGATATGGGATTGGATGAATATTTTTATTCCGATAATTGGTGCTTTATCGAATGGCCTGAAAAAACGCCCAATTTAATTCCAATAGATCACGCAAGCATTTCAATAAAGGTTACGGCAGATGGAAAAAGAGAATTGGTATTGAAGAATTAGTAGAATCTTATCCCTTTTCCCTTATTGCTATTTTCTATTTTAAAAAATATTCCTAAATTGGTACCACAAAAAACAACACAACATGTCTATTTATAGTCCATTTTCGAAATCTGAATTATTACCACAAGAAGAAAAGCTAGAAGTGGCTAGACATAAAAGTGAATTGTTTATTGGGATTCCAAAAGAAACATCTTATCAAGAGCGTCGTATTTGTTTAACACCTGATGCTGTTTCATCATTAGTTTCTCACGGACATAGAGTAATGTTAGAAGCTGGCGCAGGAGAAAGTTCAAGTTATGCCGATAAAGAATACAGTGATGCAGGTGCCGAAATTACACAAGACACCAAAAAAGTATTAGGTTGCCCAATGATTTTAAAAGTGGAACCACCTACTCTAGCCGAATTAGAAATGATGAATCCACAAACGATTGTCATTTCAGCCATTCAATTAAAAACACAGAAAAAAGAATATTTTGAAGCTTTAGCGACCAAAAGAATTACGGCTTTAGCATTTGAATTCATAAAAGACGAAGATGGCTCCTATCCAGCGGTAAAATCTTTATCTGAAATCGCAGGGACAGCATCTATTTTAATCGCTTCCGAATTAATGATTGGTGAAAACATTGGAAAAGGGTTGTTATTTGGAAATATTACGGGAGTTCCTCCCACAAAAGTAGTTATCATTGGAGCAGGAACCGTTGCGGAATATGCAGCCAGAACCGCTTTAGGATTAGGAGCTAATGTAAAAGTGTTTGATAACTCAATTACGAAATTACGTCGTTTACAAAACACATTAAATCAAAGAATTTTTACTTCTACTATTCAAGAAAAATCGCTTTTAAAAGCTTTGCGTAGATGTGATGTGGCTATTGGAGCAATGAAAGGAAAAAATCGTGCACCAATTGTTGTTACAGAAACTATGGTAGAGCACATGAAAAAAGGGGCTGTTATTGTTGATGTTAGTATTGATACAGGAGGATGTTTTGAAACTTCAGAAATAACCACTCATGAAAAACCAACTTTTATAAAAAATGGCGTAATTCATTATTGCGTTCCTAATATTCCGTCTCGTTATTCTAAAACAGCCTCTATGTCTATTAGTAACATTATTTCACCTTTCCTGCTACATATTGCGGATGATGGTGGAATTGAAACCGCTATTCGTTGCAACAGAGGATTAAAACACGGAATTTATTCTTATCACGGAGTTTTAACCAATAAAGCTATTGCCGATTGGTTTAACTTAGAACACCGAGACATAGACTTAATTGTTTTTTAAACAAGCTACACGAAAATTTATACATCGAAACATAAAGGAATAAATCTTTTGTATTAAATCCAAATGTAAAAACCTTACCATCTTTAGAAGTATTACTTAATTTATATTAAATTTGTACAAATTATAATGATATGAAGTTTCAGTTTCGTTTAGCCTATTATTTATTTGGATTGTTTTTAGGAGGTGTTTTTGTAATGTGGTTTTTAAAAGCAAAAGCTAGTGATAAAGGAGTTGAATTTTGTTACTTCCCAAATTGTCGTGTTTTAAAAGATTTAAGAAGCAAATCGTTAGACATAGATACCCTTGCAAAGAAATCTTTGACTGAAAAATGGGTTACAATGGAAGATATTAAACAAAGTTTACGCTATGGAGATGTAGATTTTTCAAAAAGTAACGAATCTTACAGAAAAGGTAAAATTTATGTAATTGAAGGCAAAACTGCTAATAATGAAGAAATTACCATTACAATGGTGAATTACACAAACAAAGTACTCTTAGAAAAGATTGAAAAAAAGTAATTTTTTTTATCAAAACACTTGCTAAAACAAATAATCCTTGTATATTTGCACTCGCAATACGGTACTAGTAAAGCAACTTATTGGGGCGATTAGCTCAGCTGGTTCAGAGCACCTCGTTTACACCGAGGGGGTCGGGGGTTCGAACCCCTCATCGCCCACTTGTCGAACCAAAAGACCTCTAAAGAAATTTAGAGGTTTTTGTTTTTTAAATTTCAAGAAAATTATCTAAAAATTCAAGTAGTTGATTTGAAGTTAAATCAATATCGCCCACTTGTCGAACCAAAAGACCTCTAAAGAAATTTAGAGGTTTTTTGTTTTTTAAATTTCAAGAAAATTGTCTAAAAATTCAAGTAGTTGATTTGAAGTTAAATCAATATCGACCACTTGTCGAACCAAAAGACCTCTAAAGA
>Ga0255098_1000093_pt1 | contig 29814 bp, 15 predicted proteins | sample Colum_Atlam_RepC_2_FD_188440 | JGI IMG/M metagenome (GOLD analysis project Ga0255098, IMG submission 188440) | Freshwater microbial communities from Columbia River, Oregon, United States - Colum_Atlam_RepC_8d | ecosystem: Environmental > Aquatic > Freshwater > River | place: USA: Oregon... | reverse complement strand
AAATGCTTGTGCTTAGCGGGTTTTGGATACACTTCCACTATCGAATGAGGAGATCCCAAATTTTAAGGTTTAGAAACTAAAAAGGGGTTGAAATCATTATCGATTTCAACCCCTGTATTCAAATTTGGTGGAGACGGTGGGAGTTGAACCCACGTCCGAAAGTCTTCCGCCGCTAGAATCTACATGTGTAGTCTTTGCTTTAGATTGAATGAAAAGCGTCCAAAGACAAACTCTAATCATCCTCCGCAGACTTTAGTTTAACCCTCTCACCATCTGCGAGAACAAGAGAGCGATCCCACTCAATGACGTCTTATCCCAGGCCGTGGGAGTGCTTAGGTAAGACGTGTTGCTTAGATAGAGTTAACTATTAAGCAGCAAGAGCCATAGGCTCATAATTGGATTCGCCAATTATATAGTGCCATTTTTTAACGAGGCCAATGACTTCCTCGACACGCATCCAGGGTTTCACTACTTCCGTCGAAGCCGGATCGTCCCCAAATATGTCTTCATCTTATCATACTTAAGCCTAAACTTCTAGCTCTCAGGATAAGGATCAGAGGTAGAGTAGGCGTCAGAAGGCGGCTCATGTCCTGTCATTGAGCTTTGATCCAGTGATTTAATCGCTGTTCCTAGTGCGAGAAGGCGATAATCCTGAGAGGCTGAAATCGGAGTCAGCTGAATTCGAAAAGAAACAATGGCCTGAGCTCCTCGGTGAAATGCCTTGTACTTAAGTTCTTTCTGAAGAGCTTCAATCAAGCTCTGGTACTCATAAGACTGATCATGAGCTACCCACTTCGCTTTTACTGTTGCCGTGGCACTCAGAGTATCAATGACGCTGTAAGATGGCATGTTCGGTAGTGAACTCTCTTGAGTCATAGGGAGTTTTTCAGCCAAGTGCTCAGGTCCCAATGCAAACTTCATGATCTGCTCCTGAGACTCTCCTTCAGTGGGTGTTTGAGGATCAGCTTTTTGAGCTGCCTGGCTTGAGAAGATCTGATCTGATGGACCTACGCGCATCTTGGCTGAGATGTTTCTCAATGCTTGTACGAGAAGTACGGCTGCGTATTCACTCACGCGAGGAATCAGTACTCGCCCTGCCTGAAGCTGAGGTTCCATGTCCATTTCTCTGATTCCCATATTCTCGCGTGTCAGGAGATCCATGAGTTTTTCCTGTTCTGCAGGCGTGAGAGGGCCCTCAATGAGTACACTGAATGGGAAAGATGCTGGAACCGCTTTAGGTGCAACTGAGGGGTGATTCTCAGCAAATTGTCTTACCTTCTCAAGAGGAGGAGTTGGGGGTTTGTTGGGTGTACTGGCAGAAGGAGATGAGGTCTGAGAAGTGGGTGATGGACTTGAACTCTGAGGCTTAGTTGCAGGAGTGGGTGGCTTGGGTGAAGGAGTAGGTGCGGAAGGTGTTGAAGGTGCGGGAGGCTGAGTCTCCTGCTGGTCCATTGCAGGTGGGTTCATTTCATGGGCAAAGGACTCAGCTGCTTCAGTAGGTGCATGAGGGGATGCTTCGCTTGAGGATAACGCTTGTGCTTGTTCTTGATCCTGGGATGATGTTGAGGTTTCAGAGAAATCAAATGCAGATTCTGAGGACGAATCGGTGGAGGAGGTGGCGAAAGGATCCTCCTCTGGATTTGGCGAAGGGGGCGTTGTTTGAAACTCTGAGGAGGTAGAGGCCTCTTGTGAGGAGAACGGATCTGAGGAGGAATTCACGGTAGTTGCAAATGGATCGTCTGCTCCTGCTTGGGCTTCTGAATGAGTCTCTGAGGGTGTTGCGAATGGATCAGAGGATGGGTCATGACCTGGTGCATGTGCTTCTGGACTTGTTTCTGGAGTTGTGAGGAAGGCTTGATCTCCGTTTGGAGGAGACTCAGGAGTGGAATCAAACTGGGGTTGTGAAGCCTCATGCTGCTGTTGCTCAGGTTGAGAGTCTGTTGTTGAGTGCTCTTCTGGAGTCGGAGCTTCATGAGCGGGAGCTGCACTAGTAGCTTGACTTGGGTGAGGGGCTTCCTGAGGGTCAGGCATCGGGTTTGCCTTGGCGTAGTCGTCTAGGCTTTCAAAGTCATTGATCTTCTCAATGGGGATCTCCTCCATCATGGATCCCTCAGGAACGGGTGGAGCCTCACCTGAGTCTTGTAACTTTTTAGAGTAGACAATAATACTGGTTAGATCTTTTTTCTCTTCAGACATATAGATTAAGGATAACTCATAGTGATTGATCGAGTAGTTCTTTATGAATATTTTTAACTCGATTCATAGATGAAAGCTCGAACCGTCAGACTCTTGGCGGAGTCCTGTGGTTTAGGAAAAGAGTTTGAGAACCCCCTCCAAATCTTTCTCTATTTCCCTCTCTATTTTCTTTTCTATTTCCCTTCAAAAATAAAAAAGCATCTCGAGGGATTCTCAAGATGCTTTTTTGAGTTCTAAACGCTTTACTATTTATTTAGAGCGCTTTAAGCCCCATGACATTTCTTGTACTTCTTGCCACTTCCGCAAGGACAAGGATCATTTCGGCCTGCCTTTTCCACTTCAGAAGCGCTTGCAAGTGCCTGACCTGCAAGATTACCCTGTCCGCGGTTAAAAGAGAGGTTCCTTTTCTGAGCAGCCATTTGGCTGATATCAAAAATTGGGGTTTGTTGCGTGGGCTTTTCCGTAAGCTCCTGTTGCCGAACCTGAACCTCAGAAGAGAGCGGCACCAATTGTCCATCCTGAGTAATGTTGTACTGCATCTCAGTATGGGGTTCTATCTCTTCAAGCTCTTCTTCAAAATCAAAGCTCTCGGATGGAGCAAGCTGTACTGCGAAGATCTTTCTCACTACATCGCCTGTAATTTGATTCATCATCATTTCGAAGAATCTAAATCCTTGCTTCTTGTACTCAATGAGAGGATCCTTCTGGCCATAGCCCTGCAGACCAATGCCCTCTCTGAGATGATCCATTGCAAGCAGATGATCCTTCCAGAGGTGATCAATCGTGCTGAGTAGAATCATCTTTTGAATGTGAAGAAGATTTTCTTCTCCCAAAGATGTGATCTTATTCTGATAGGCCTTTTCTGCCATTCCTAGAATCAGCTTCTTTAGACCAATGTTGTTAAACGGAACAATATCGTTCTCTTCAATGTGACTTGCAAACTGCATCGTGACTTGAACAGCGTCATTTAATTCCTTGATGTCCAAGTGAGAGTTTCCGTCAGTTCTTCTGAGTTTTCCGTTCGGGAAAAAATCCTCAGCAATCGCAGTGGCTAACTCATCCACCATTGAAAAGATCATGCTTCTGAGGTCCTGGCTCGCTAAAACATCCTTACGCCAAGCATACACAACCTTACGTTGCTGATTCATTACATCATCATACTCGAGCAAGTGCTTACGAATATCGTAGTTGTGACCTTCCACTTTGCGTTGAGCATTTTCAATGGCTCGAGTGATGAAACGATGCTCAATCGGCATGTCCTCTTCCATGAATTTAGCAATGCTCACACCGCTAAAAATTCTCATCAAATCATCATCTAATGACAGATAAAAGCGGCTCTCTCCTGGGTCACCTTGACGACCTGAACGACCTCTTAATTGATTATCGATTCGGCGCGATTCGTGTCTTTCTGTGCCTAAGATGAAAAGACCACCATTTGCCTTAACTTCTTGTCTCTCAATCTCGCAGGACTTTTGCCACTTCTCTAAAGTAGCTTTTAATTGATTTTGATGATCCTGTTCCTCTTCTGGAGTTGCATCAGACTTAAGAGCGCCCACTTCAGCTTTTGCTAAAAACTCAGCGTTACCTCCTAAGAGAATGTCCGTTCCTCGGCCTGCCATATTTGTTGAGATAGTGACAGCGCCTTTTCTTCCAGCCTGCGCAACAATTTCAGCTTCACGCTCATGTTGTTTTGCATTGAGAACATGGTGTTTAATTCCTTCCCGCTTCAATAAAGCAGAAAGAACTTCCGACTTCTCAACTGAAACCGTACCCACGAGGACAGGCTGTTTCTTCTCCTGAAGTCTCTTAATTTCCTGAGTGATCGCCTTGAACTTGCTGAGTTCTGATTTGTAAATGATGTCAGCGTGATCCAATCTCTGCATTTGTCTATTGGTTGGAATCAAGGTTACATCAAGCTTGTAAATCTGCTTAAACTCTGTAGCTTCAGTGTCTGCAGTTCCTGTCATTCCACTGAGTTTTTTGTACATTCTGAAATAGTTCTGGAACGTAATCGTTGCTAAAGTTTGATTCTCATTTTCAATGTCAACGCCTTCTTTAGCTTCAATGGCTTGATGTAATCCATCAGACCATCTTCTGCCTGGCATGAGGCGTCCTGTGAACTCATCAACGATCAGTACTTCGCCATCTTTAACGACGTAATCTACATCACGCTTAAACAAAACGTGAGCTCTTAAAGCCTGATTGACGTGATGGAGAAGTTCAATATGGGTCGGATCATAGAGATTAGGAATACCCAATCTTCTTTCCATTTTGTCCACGCCAGCCTCTGTTAATGCCGCTGTCTTGGATTTCTCATCTACTGTATAATCGGTCTCCTTATTCAATCCGCCTTCAGATCGAATGTGCCGATCAATCTTGTAATAAAGATCTGTAGAATCCTCTGTTGGACCACTGATAATCAATGGAGTACGTGCTTCATCAATTAAAATCGAGTCCACTTCATCCACAATACAGTAATGAAGATCTCTTTGAACGTAATCTTCAAGTCGGAACTTCATGTTGTCTCTGAGGTAGTCAAAGCCAAACTCATTATTAGTTCCGTAAGTGATATCACATGAGTAATTTTGTTTTCTCTGAGCATCGCTTAAGCCATGGACAATAATTCCAGTACTCATGCCTAAGAAACCGTAGATCTTTCCCATCCAAGATGAGTCGCGGCGTGCTAGGTAGTCGTTAACGGTAATAACGTGTACGCCCTTACCCTCAAGTGCGTTTAGATAACATGGTAGGGTGGCTACTAAGGTTTTCCCTTCCCCAGTTCTCATTTCTGCGATGCGCCCACGATGGAGGGTGATTCCCCCAATAAGCTGAACATCATAATGCCGCTGCCCGATCACTCTCCAGGCAGCTTCTCTGACGACCGCAAAGGCTTCCGGGAGGATCTGATCGAGTGTTTCTCCGTTGGCTAATCTTTGCTTAAACTCCGCAGTTTTACCCTGGAGTTGAGCATCTGAAAGAGGCTTGATCTGCCCTTCAAGCTGATTGATCCTCTCTACGATCGGATAGATCGATTTGAGTTCTCTCTCGTTTTGTGTTCCAAATATTTTTTTCGCGATGTTCTGCAGTACCATATTTCTGTGGAGGACTCTAATGGTCTTGAGGCCAACTGTCACGTGAAAATCTTATTGTAGATCAGGATTTTACGGACTTGAGTCTTCAAAAATATAGGAGAGCGGGTCTACCGGATAGCCATGGACGCGAATCTCGTAATGGACATGAGGGCCAGTGGACCGTCCGCTGTTTCCGAGGAGAGCGATTTTATCACCCCTTCGGACTTTGTCACCTGGGTTTACAACAAACTTTTTAAGGTGCCCATACCAAGTCTCAATCCCGTATCCATGGTTCACCACAAGGGTCAGTCCATAGCCTGGTTTGGAGCTTGCAAAGGTGACTTTTCCATCTGCAGGGGCTCGAACAGCGGTGCCAAGGCGGTTAGCAATATCTACACCTTCATGCATTTTAACTCGGTCGCCATACGGAGATGTTCTAATTCCAAAACCAGAAGTGAAGTAACCGGCTGCAGGTTGTCTTGTGGGCAGCGCAGATAAGAACGCCCTTTTGTCATAAAGGATTTCGTATTCGTCCTGGAGGAGCTCTTCTGTATTGAGAGCCTCTCGGGTGAGATTTGAGATTTTATGGTCTAGGAGTGCATACTCCTTTTGGAGCTCTAATTTTTCAGGATCCAAGGTGACTTCAGCTGGTGTGAGTGCTGAGGTGGATTTGTTTCCAGTTGCATCCTGCTCTGAAGGAATTCCAGAGTTAGCATCTGGGGGAGGGCCCTGATTGATCACCGGAGGGCGATCCTCAGAGTGCATGATTACGCGCAGTCGATTAGCAAATGATTTCATTCTGTCCATGGTGTTCTCAATGGTAGTCATCTTGTTTTGAAACACTTGGACTTGTTGCCTCAGTCTGCGGTTTTCGAGCTTGAGTTGGCGGTTTTCTCCAATTTGACTCATGACGTAGGCGTAATCAAAGATCATGACAGCTGCCAGGAGGATGACAAAAGCTAGCGCCACAGCACTGCTGCGAATGAGCCATGTGGGTATGATGATTTTTCGCACCTTTGAGGTTTTTTCCGGTACGATGAGAATGGTAAAAAATCGATTTGCCATGAATTATACCTTTTGGACCACTATACAAGTAATATTATCATCGCCTCCATGAAGATTTGCAGCTTCTATATATTGTCTCACCGCTTTTTCCGGATCTCCCTGGGTAAAAAACTGGTCTTGAGCAATTTTTAGAAGAGATTGATCATCGAGTTGTCCACTGAGGCCATCTGAGCAAATCATAAACAGGTGATCGGGCTGAGGCTGAAAGGAGAAAAGATCTATTTCAACCTGCGATTGATACCCGACACAGCGAGTAATCACGTTTCGCATGGAATCTGTTTTCATTTGTTCCCGTGTTATGAGCCCTGCTCTTACTTTTTCCTGAACAAGGGAGTGATCACGGGTGAGTTGCCAAATCGCTTCTGGCTTGATGAGATAACATCGACTATCCCCTACCTGTCCAATAAAAAGCTGACGTTCTGTAAAAAAAAGACAGGTTAAGGTGGTTCCCATGCCCTGAATCTGAGGGTCTTTTTTTGATTTTTCAAAGAGAATACGGTTAGTTGAAGCGATGGCTCTAAGCAGGAGTTCTTGCGGGGGGGTTTTTGACATTAATGCTCGATTTTGCTCAAAAAACTCCCGTAGACACTGCAGCGCCGTGTGGCTTGCTACCTCGCCTCCGCGGTGTCCGCCCATTCCATCAGCTACTGCAAATATACCGTACTCAGGCAAGACGAGAAGATGGTCTTGATTCTGAGTTCGTTTCTTTCCAACGTCGGTTGCCGCTCCGACTTTAAATTGCATGTAGCTCTATCCTTTTTTTTAAGTCTACCCTGGTTAGTTTCCTCCGACCGAGATCTCCGAGAGTCGAAGCGAGGGTGCACCCACTTTGCCATAAAACTTAAGGTCATTACCTACGTCGGTCACTCGTCTGAGCAGATCTAGGACATTTCCAGCGACCGCAAAGCCTCTGACGGGGTGACCCAGTTTTCCATTTTCTATGAGAATCCCTGATGCTCCTAGTGAAAAATCACCTGTCACGGGATTGGCAGTGTGAATTCCCATGAGGTCTGTGATGAGAATTCCCTGAGTGATGCCTGCCATCAAAGAATCAAAGCTCTTTTTTCCAGCCTGAATATAGAGATTAGCGAATCCAATTCTAGGGGGAGATTTAATCCCACGTACCGAGCATCCATTAGGTTCAGTGCCAAACCTTTTAGCATAATAAGAGTCGAACAGAAACTCTCGCACAAACCCTTGATCCACCAATAGGGTCTTAGACATGGGTGTTCCTTCTGCATCGAAAGGAGCAGTGCCCATTCCTCCTGAGAGAAGGCCATCATGGATGATCGAGATTTGATCAGAAAATAAATGTTCTCCCTTTTTATCTGCAAGCATGCTTCTTTTCTTATCAATTTCCTCAGCGGAAAAACTCGCAGAAAGAAAATCCAAGAGGTCCGAAACGACCGAGTTTCTTAAGATTGCAGGGCACCTCATGGTAGGAGCACTCTTGGCTCCTAAGAGTTCCACAGCCCATTGAGCAGCTAGTTGGGCAACTGAGTCAATGGGTAAGGCGTCAATGTAGTGAGAGAATGCAAATTCCCCACCCATTTGTTGATCCCCTAGTTCTTCTGCTTTACAGGAGACGCTAGCTGTATAACCGGTGGATTCATGCTCAATGTGTTCACCGTTAGAGTCTACGATGTGAATGTGATGATGTGTCTCAGTGATAGAGGCAGAGCGCACTGCCTGAATTCGAGAGTCTGCCTTTCGGCAAAGGCTTTCTAGTGTTTTTGCTAGTTCGATCTTCTTCTCCAGAGAGAGTCGAAGTCCCTGAGTGTCGACATGATCAACACTGGGGTATACAAAATTTCCAAAAGAATTAAGTCCATGATGAGCATCCTCAGGCATGAAACTCGCTACCTCAAATGCTGTATCCACAGCTTGCAGAATAGATTGAGAGTCTAGTGATGTAGTGAAGCTGAATCCGGGTCTCTGATCTTTGAGAACTCGAATAGACAGTCCAACATCCTCTGCGCGCGAGAGGCTGTCGATCATTTGATCTTTTGAGTCAACTCTGAGAGATTTAGAATGTTCAAAGTAAATTTCAAACTGATCAGGATTGAGCTGCTCCAGGCGTTTAATTGCTTGAATCAGGGCTGGATGACCTTTTAAATGTGAGTGCATAAATGATGGCTCTCCAAAATTAGCTAACGCTAACTTTACAGCACTCAAAATGTAAAGTTAAAATAAAAAGAGGAATGGTGAGGTCTTCATGGTCAAACAACGGGTTACCGTAGCATGAAAAGATGCTTAAAGTGAAGGGTTCATCATTGGATTATAAAGGTCGGATTTGAAGTTGAGGGGTCGATAAGGGTTTGTCTTTATGAAGAACAGAAATACGAGCATAAGCTCAGATTTCTTGGACGACTAGAGTCCCTCTCGTGATATGAATGAACTAAGTTTTAAAAAAAAGGAAGGTGGAAGCTACATGACGCAGAACAATAATTCAGCTCTAAGTGGGGAATGGGCAAAACTGCTCATGGATGATCAGGCCATCAAGGAGTTTCGCAACTTTCACTGGGAAGGTAGTTTCTCAGATTACCTCGATATTGTGAAAAAAAACCCTGAAGTTACTCGAAATGCCTTTCAAAGAATGTACGACATGATTCTTTCTTGGGGTACAAATTCATATACTGAGTACAAGAAGAATATCGTGAGATATAAGTTTTTTGATGATCCTATCGATCATGGAAAAGATGCTGTGTTTGGACTTGACGTCCAACTCATGAAGTTAGTTCACTTTTTTAAATCCGCTGCCTATGGGTACGGAACAGAAAAGAGAGTTCTCTTGCTTCATGGTCCTGTTGGTTCAGCGAAATCTACAATCGCTCGCTTATTAAAAAAAGGAACTGAGCGATATTCGAGACAAGATGAAGGCGCATTATATACTTTTAGATGGGTAGATAAAGAGACTGGAAGTCATATTTTTGGAAATCAAAAAGAGATGGCTTGCCCGATGCACGAGGATCCGCTGAAGTTAGTTCCAGAGGAAATGCGTGCTCGCTTAGTTGATGAGCTCAATAAGGGAAATAAGTCTGATTATAAAGTGACGATTAAGGGTGATCTCTGTCCTGCATGTCGATATGTGCAGAGAGAGTTCATGAAGCGCTATCAGTGCGACTGGTCTAAGGTCATGAGTCACGTCAGGGTGGAACGCTTGATCCTTTCTGAGAAAGACAGGGTGGGAATTGGAACCTTTCAGCCTAAGGATGAGAAGAATCAAGATTCAACCGAACTTACCGGTGATATTAACTATCGAAAAATTGCTGAGTATGGCTCTGACTCAGATCCAAGAGCATTTAATTTTGATGGTGAGTTCAATATTGCAAACCGAGGGATTGTAGAGTTTATCGAGGTTTTAAAACTTGATGTAGCGTTTCTCTATGATCTATTAGGAGCATCTCAAGAACATAAAATTAAGCCTAAAAAGTTCCCTCAAACTGACATTGATGAGGTGATTTTAGGGCACACAAATGAACCTGAATTCAAGAAGCTTCAGAATAATGAGTTCATGGAAGCTCTAAGAGATAGAACAGTTAAGATTGATGTTCCCTATATCACGAAGCTGAAGCAGGAAACTAAGATCTATGAGAGAGATTTTAATTCTCATAAGATTAAGGGTAAGCATATTGCTCCTCACACCATTGAGATGGCAGGGATGTGGGCAATTCTAACTCGTTTAGAGCAGCCTAAAAAGGCAAATCTCTCATTGATTCAGAAATTGAAACTTTATGATGGAAAGACTCTCTCAGGTTATACGGAAGATAACGTGAAGGAGTTAAGGAAAGAATCCGTTCGTGAAGGTCTTGAGGGGATTAGTCCGCGCTATGTTCAGGATAAGATCTCAAACGCTTTAGTTAACGATAAGAACGGCGATATCGGCTGCGTGAATCCATTCATGGTCATGAACGAGCTAGAGAGTGGTTTGAAGCATCATGCTCTCATTGGTTCTGAGGATAAACGCAAAGAATATAGAGAGCTTCTTGCCGTAGTGAAGCAAGAGTATGAAGATATTGTGAAGAACGAGGTTCAAAGAGCAATCTCTGCGGATGAGGATGCTATTGCAAAGCTTTGCTCAAACTATATCGATAACGTGAAAGCTTATACTCAACGCGAGAAGGTTAAAAATAAATACACCGGACAGGATGAGGAGCCAGATGAGAGGCTCATGCGATCTATTGAAGATAAGATCGACATTCCAGAGAGTAGAAAAGATGACTTCCGTCGCGAGATCATGAATTACATTGGTGCTCTAGCAATTGAAGGACGTTTGTTTGATTACAAAACGAACGAACGCTTACATAAGGCGCTTGAGTTAAAACTTTTTGAAGATCAAAAAGATACCATTAAGCTTACATCTTTAGTCTCTAATGTTGTAGATCGAACCACCCAGGAGAAAATTGATGTCGTAAAGACTCGATTGATTAAGAACTACGGGTATTGTGAGATTTGTTCAACAGACGTGCTGAACTTTGTAGCCAGCATCTTTGCACGAGGGGATGTAAAAAAACGATCATGATTGATGGAATCAAAAGAGATCATTCGCGATTTAGGGCCATTGTTAAAGGGAAGATTAAGCAGGATCTGAAGAAATACGTCACTCATGGTGAAATGATTGGGCGTAAGGGTAAAGATCTTGTCTCTATCCCGATCCCTCAGATTGAGATTCCGCGCTTTCGTTTTGGAGAGAAGGATCAGGGAGGAGTGGGGCAGGGTGATGGGAAAGCGGGTGACTCTGTAGGTCAGGGAGATCCACAAGCGGGTGAAGGTCAGGCTGGAAATCAGCCGGGGCAGCACCAGATTGATGTGGATCTGTCCCTCCAGGAGTTGGCTGAAATTTTAGGTGAGCAGCTAGAGCTTCCTAAGATTGAGCCACGAGGGCATAAGACTCTGAAGTCAAAGACAGAGAAGTATACTGGAATAGCAAATCAGGGCCCAAATTCTTTAAGGCACTTTAAGAGGACCTTCAAAGAAACCTTGAGGAGGCAGATTGCCTCAGGGATTTATGACCCTTCAAATCCTGTGATTGTTCCGATTCGTCGAGATATGAGATATCGCTCATGGAAGTCTGACATTCGTCATGAGAATAATGCAGTGATTATTTACATGATGGACGTGTCAGGCTCCATGGGCGATGAACAAAAGGAAATTGTGAGAACCGAGGCCTTCTGGATTGATACCTGGTTACGTTCCCAGTACAAGGGGATTGAGACGAGATACATCATCCATGATGCTACAGCTAGAGAAGTGGATGAGCAGACGTTCTTTCGAACCCGAGAGTCTGGAGGAACTTTAATTAGTTCAGCCTATAAGCTCTGTGAAAAGATCATTGAGACGGATTATCCACCTTCTGATTGGAATATTTATCCTTTTCACTTTTCAGATGGTGATAACTGGTCGGGAGAGGATACTCGTCAGTGTCTTGAGCTTTTGGATAAGAAGCTATTGGGAATCTGCAACGTCTTTTGTTACGGGCAGGTGGAATCTCGATACGGTTCGGGTCAGTTTTACAAGGACCTTAAGGAACACTTTGGTCAACAGCATGAATCTGTTATTCTTTCTCGAGTCGAGAATAAGGAAGGAATTCTGCAGTCGATTAAGGATTTTCTAGGCAAGGGTAAATAGCAGAAAACTTGTAGAGATACGCAAACTAGGATCAAACGAAGTTCAGCCTTTGTTCGAGGTTGGTGATCAAAAAGGTTGAATGAAAGAGTGCGATAAAAAACTTAAAAAGTAAGGGGTACCCCTATGGTGTCATCAGAATTCTCACGCTCACAACTACCTCTTGAGCTCGCTAAGGTTCGTGATCAGATTCGAAAGTATGCAGAGGGGTATGGGTTAGATTTTTTTGAAGTGATTTTTGAGATGGTTGATCATGATGAGATCAATTCCTTGGCGGCTCTGGGGGGATTTCCCGTAAGGTACCCCCATTGGAGATTTGGTATGGACTATGACCAACTCTCTAAGGGATATACCTGGGGTTTGCAAAAAATCTACGAGATGGTCATTAATACGAACCCTGCTTATGCCTATCTCATGAAGTCAAACAATCTGGTGGATCAGAAAACTGTTATTGCGCATGTCTACGGACATGTGGATTTCTTTAAAAATAATTACTGGTTCTCAAAAACAAATCGAAAAATGCTCGACGCCATGGCGAATCATGCGGTCAAGATTCGTGATTATATGGACGTGTATGGGCAGGATCGAGTAGAGAGCTTTATTGATTATTGTTTAGCTATAGAAAATCTCATTGATCCGTTTTTGCCGTTCAGTAACATTAAGAAGAAATCCTCCGATCGAAATGAAGCTGACGAGCGCCCCCAAGAGCCAGGGCGTTTGAAGACGAATCGGCAGTACATGGATCAGTATATTAATCCTCCAGAGTTTCTAGAGGAGCAAAAGAGAAAACTTGAGCATCAGGTTCAAAAGAGTAAGAAGAACCCTGCTGAACCTCAAAAGGATGTTCTGGCGTTTTTGTTGGAGTATGCACCGCTTGAGCAGTGGGAGCATGATGTACTGAGTATTGTAAGGGATGAGTCCTACTATTTTGCACCCCAAGCTCAGACAAAGATTATGAATGAAGGTTGGGCCTCCTACTGGCATTCAAAAATTATGACGGAAAAGGCTTTGAAGGATTCAGAGGTGATTGATTTTGCAGATCACCACGCTGGAACACTGGCAATGCAGCCTGGTCGAATTAACCCTTATAAAATTGGAATTGAGCTCTATCGGGATATTGAGGATCGCTGGAATCGCGGGAAGTTTGGAAAAGAGTACGACGAGTGCGATGACATGGTCAAGAAGGCTAAGTGGGATCTTAAGCTTGGCCTAGGACGACAAAAGATTTTTGAGGTTCGTCGAGTTTGTAACGATATCACGTTTATTGATGAGTACTTAACCGAGGAATTTGTTGAGAGATTTAAGCTTTATACATATTCCTTTAATCGACGAACTAATCAGTATGAAATCACGGATCGGGATTTTAAGAAGGTTAAGGAAAAACTTTTGTTTCAAATTACCAATCTCGGTCAGCCGTTTGTCTATGTTACGGATGGGAACTATCAAAATAAAGGGGAGCTCTTGCTCTGGCACAAGCACCAGGGCTTAGATCTAGATGTCCGTTGGGCTAAGGATACCATGCGGTGTTTGAGTGCTATCTGGAAGAGACCTGTTAATGTTGAGACTGAAGTGGATGGGCAGAAAAAGCTCCTGACTTATCAAAATGGAGAGTTTTCAGAAAAGTTCACCTAATTTGGGTTAGACTATCCGAAAAATCTTCGTTGTAGATAGCGGAGGCTTTTAGAAGCCAAAAAAGCAGCAGGAAGAAAATTGCTTTTTCTGAATTTTTTCAGCTTTTTTGAGTTCTTTTAATCCCGCTTCCATATTACGTTTTGTGTTTTCCAGGGATTTCTCAATCTTACGCAACGACTCGTCTTGTCGTCTGACGATCAAGAGAATGTCCTTGAATACAGCGTTGATCTCCTTGACGTCACAAAGTATCTTTTCAATTGCTTGCTGCCTGAGTCTAATCTCCTCTTCCATGCATTCAATCTCACCTAAGATGGGAAGTGGCCGAAATAGAAGTTCAAACTCTGGGACTCCATGAACTCCCTCTACGATAAATTTTTTCTTAAATTCATCAGGATGATCTAATGCCTGGTTGTATGCATTCATGAGCCAAATGTCTCTCTCGGAATCAGAGAGACGATTAACGATATCACAAATTAAGCTTGCTTCTTTAACTAGAATTTTTGCCTGATCAAGGGCCTCTTGTTTTCGAGATTTGGTAATATTGAGTCGAATTCGTGCAAGGGCTTTCATGGAATCTTCATAGATCTTTAGGTGCTGATCAAACTCAAGTTGTTGCTCTGGTGTTACTGCTGCTTGTTTTTGTGCTCGATTCAGGGAGTCTTCCCATTGGTTAAGGTGAGTCATTGCCCTCTCTGCTGCCTCATAAGATGAATTCAGTGTTGCTTCATACTCAGGGGAAATTTTCTCAGTCCAATCTGCTGGAAGTGCTCGTATTGCAATCTGCATTTTTACCACTTCTTTGCTGTGTTTAGTTTGATAATCTGAATAGGGAGTTTTCTCTGCTCGAGAGTTTGAGGGAAGTAGGAAAAGAGCGCTGAGGATGAGAGCAATCTGTGTGTGCCTTGTGAAGTGTTTGAAATTTGGACTGATCATAAGATAGAGGCTCCATTCAGAGTTATGATTTCTTATGGTTTTAGAGCAGAAGTTCCTTGATAATTACCCTGCCCAATAGGGGTATGTTCTCTTGTTTAAATATAGCCTATTCAGAAACGACTCTAGAGCTTTCTAGGATGAGTTTGTAAACCTCAGGAATACACTCGGTCGCGAGCGTTTGATTTAATTTTACGGCATATTCATCCTTCAAGAAGGTGTTGATAGCGAGAGCCTCTATTTCTAACTTTCTCAAGGCTAGAAAGTAGTTTGTGTGAAGAGATTCAGGTATCAAGCTGTATCTGAGCTTTAGTCTTGAAAGCTTTTTTTCAATCTGTATCAATTGATTCTCGAGGTGTTTCAGCTTTTCACGATGAGAAAAGAGATGACTTAGGTGGAAGCCTTCTTGAAAGATTGAACTTGCTGACTTGCAGATCTCTCCTTTGTCCTGAGATATCATTTCCTTTTGGAGTTGAGCAGCCCAAACACCAAGTGCTGTTTTCATGATGTGTGCATAGGAATAATAGAAATAGATATTTTCATTTACAGGTGAGCGCGCAGATTCCGCAATGAGTAGGTTGAGCGCCTCCTTCATGTCAGTGTAGATGAAGGGAGATCCCTCGATAAAATGGGCCCTAATATTATTGAATAAACCCTTGATGTAGCTGGATTGTCCCTGGGGTTGCGGGCCTGATGAGGGAATGTGTTGGGCTAGAGTTTGCAGCAGGTATTGAGATAAAAGGGAGTCAAACTCCTTAAGACATTCAAGTTCGGGACTTCCGATGTAGATTGCCTGTTGTTGCTCTAATCCCGTTAATTTTGAGTGATTTTGAGCAGTCGTGTGCTGACTCATAGCTAAGAAGTCAAGCTTCTGGAGAGATCTAAAAAATAGAGATGTCACTTCATCGGGATTAATGAGCTCAATTGATTTGGTGAGAAGAGCATCTGAATCGACTCCCCCTGATTGTTGCTTGAATGCGGCGGCGACCTGAGTCAGGTGAGAGGAGTGAGGGTCTATTAAAGGGCTTTGATTTCTGCCTCCTCCACCATGGATTGAAGACTTCTTAGTTGCTGCAAAACATGGATGAAGAGAGTAGATGCTTAAGGTAAAAATGAATATGACTGTTATTTTTCTCAAGATAAATATTCGATTTTTCACAAAATTCCCCCACCTAGGATGAGCCACAGGACTATTGATATCCTAGGTGGGTGGAACCTAAAGAACTCGATACTAAGTGTCAATATAATTCTTAGAATTTTGTCTCCAATGTGCATGGATACTTCTTAGAAGATCTAGAATTGAGATGAATTTTCTTGGAGTCGATGAAGTGGAGATCTGAAATCAGGTTTGATTTTGGCAGCTGCAGGAAACGGCGGGATCAGGATTGGATTTTGAAATAAGATGACTTTTCGCTGGGTTTAAAGCTGCGGAGTGTAGAATTGAATATCTAGTGCGATGTGGTTAATGTTGGCGCGGAGTTAGATATGAAAGGTCCTTCTAGATACCCATTTGAATAAGTTAGCGCTTAAAATTAAAAAATTGTTTTTTTTAGTCTAGTCTTGGCATGACACAAGTATGGATGGACACTGAGGTGTGTCAGGTGTGACAGATTGTAGGACCTAACCTGATGATTTGTAGGAACTCTAGTTTTTTAATCAGTTATCAGGCGCGTGTTTTCAGTATGGCTGAGTAAGGAGTGAATGTCTTGTAGTTTTAAATGACTCTAATTTTTATGAATTTTGAGAAAAATGCTTAGTGATCAGAGATATTTATCCGAATAAAAGGAGAGGATAGAAGAGTTAAAATGAGGGATTTTGGGTTCCTCTAGGATTGATCAGGTGAGTTAATTTTCTGTAGGGAGATTCATGAAACAAAAAAGGGGTAAAATCAGCCGGAATAAAAAATCCGCTCAAAGCATTTCTGGAGATCGAAAACGTTTAGTAGTGGATAGGTTTTTTACTCAAGATGGAGTTCGTCCCTTAGATCAGATTCAGTATGTTATGGCAAATTCTCAAATCAAAGATAAGGAAGGCCGAATTATTTTTGAGATGAAAGATATTGAAGTGCCTGCTCACTGGAGTCAGCTTGCCATTGATATTCTAGTTTCAAAATACATGAGAAAAGTAGGTGTGCCTGGAACTCAACATGAAAACTCTATCCGGCAGGTTATCCACCGAATTACTCATGCACTTGCACAAAGTGCAATTGAGCTGAAATATTTTGATGAAACATCTGCGTATATTTTTGAAGATGAGTTAGCCTACTTATTGATTCATCAGATGGGAGCTTTTAATTCACCGGTTTGGTTCAATCTTGGTCTATTTCAAGAGTATGGCATCCAGGGCTCTGGAGGGAACTTTGCGTGGGATTTGACAAAGGATCAAATCATAGAGACACGGAATGCTTTTGAGAAACCTCAGTGCTCTGCTTGTTTTATTCAGTCTGTAGATGATGACTTAATGTCAATTTTTCAGTTGATGAAGAATGAGGCTAGACTCTTTAAGTACGGGTCAGGATCCGGCACTAACTTCTCAAGATTAAGAGGCGCTTCTGAGTCGCTTTCAGGTGGAGGAACATCGTCTGGGTTGATGAGTTTTCTTGAGGTTTTGGATAGAGCTGCTGGTGCCACAAAATCAGGAGGAACCACTCGCAGAGCGGCCAAGATGGTGTGTTTAGATCTAGATCACCCTGAGGTGATTGAATTTATCACGTGGAAGAGTAGAGAGGAGAGAAAGGTCGCTGCACTCGTTGAAGCAGGTTATAGTTCTGACTTTAACGGAGAAGCCTATCGAAGTGTGAGTGGGCAGAATTCAAATAACTCAGTACGAGTTACTGATGAGTTTATGCACGCTCTTGACCGTAATCTGAACTGGAATCTGTATTCCAGAACCACAGGTGAGGTAGTGGCTACTCATCCTGCTCGTGAAATCTGGCACCTAATTGCTCAATCAGCCTGGGTATGTGCAGATCCTGGAGTACAATTTGATACTACGATTCAGGAGTGGCACACCTGTAAGAACTCGGGAAGAATTGATGCTTCAAATCCATGTTCTGAATACATGTTTCTCAATGATTCAGCGTGTAATCTTGCTTCACTTAACCTGGTCAGGTTTCTGAATCAAGCGGGTCAGTTTGAGATTGAAGATTATCGCAGGGCTTGTCAAACTTTTATCCTTGCTCAGGAGATCTTGGTTGATTTATCAAGCTACCCCACTTCGCTTATTGCTCAGAACTCTCATGATTACAGGCCTCTAGGTCTAGGTTTTGCTAATCTAGGAGCTCTCCTGATGCAGAAGGGAATTGCATATGATAGCTCAGAAGGGAGATCGTGGGCAGCTGTTTTGACTGCTCTCATGACTGGGTATGCTTATGAGTTTAGCGCTGAGATGGCTAGGGTCTTGGGGCCATTTGCAAAATTTAGCGAAAATAAAGATTCCATGCTTACGGTGATGGGGAAGCATCAAAAAGCTACTGAGTCGCTCAATTCAAATGAAGTCCCTCAAGTCTTAGTAGGTCAGGCACAGCACGTTTGGCGGTCTGTACTTGAAAAGGCAGGTCAGTTTGGATTGAGAAATGCACAAGTGAGTGTGCTTGCACCCACAGGTACGATTGGCTTACTCATGGATTGTGACACCACAGGGGTTGAACCTGATTTTTCGCTCGTCAAGTTTAAAAAAATGGTGGGTGGCGGCTATATTAAGATTGTGAATCATTCCGTTCCTCTTGCCTTAAAGAACCTAGGTTACTCTCAGACTGAGGTTCAAGGCATGATGACTTATCTCTTGGGTACGCTGAGCTTGGAGAACTCCCCTTATGTGAATCGTACTGCGTTGATTGCTCATGGGTTAAGCTTGGAAGAGGTTCATGAGATTGAAAAGAACCTTCCAGGCCTTTATGATTTACGAAGCGCTTTCACGCGATATGCTTTAGGAGAAGAACTTCTCAGCCGGGTTGGTGTTTCACTTGAAGAGATGAGGCAATCCTCTTTTAATTTTTTGAGATGGATAGGCTTGGATGATGTTCAAATCACTCAAGCTAATCAAGTGATCTGCGGCGCGATGACACTTGAGGGTGCTCCTCATCTTCGTAGTGAACATTCGAGTGTTTTTGACTGCGCGCAGCCCTGTGGTGCCTATGGTAAGCGCTTTATCTCTCCTATGGGACACGTTCAAATGATGTCAGCTATTCAGCCCTTTTTGTCAGGGGCTATCTCAAAAACAGTGAATCTTCCTCATGAAACAACAGTGAGTGAGATCCAAGAAATCTACTACCAGGCGTGGAAGCTTGGACTGAAATCAATTTCAGTCTATCGTGATGGCTGCAAGCTTTCGCAGCCTCTGAGCGCACGCTCAGAAAGTTCTATAGAATCAGGTGAAAGATCGCATTCAACGCCTTCGCCTACAGTTCAATCGAAGGAGCGCCAACGATCAATTCGAAGAAGACTCCCGGCAAAACGCCGCGGGTTTACCCAAGAGGCGATCATTGCAGGTCATAGAGTTTACTTGCGAACAGGGGAGTATGAGGAGGGCTCATTAGGCGAGGTCTTTATTGATATGCATAAGGAGGGCGCTGCATATCGTTCCATGATGAACTGTTTTTCTATTGCGGTGAGCTTAGGTCTTCAATATGGAGTTCCGCTTGAGGAATTTGTGGATCAATTCACATTCACACGTTTCGATCCATCAGGTGTCGTTCATGGACATCCTCACGTGAAGATGGCCACGTCCGTTGTGGATTATATTTTTAGAGTTTTAGGTTTAGAGTATCTGGGTCGTACTGATTTTGTGCAGGTTAAGCCAGTAGTTGATATAGCTCGAGAAACTCACGGCGAGAAGAGGATGACTCGATCTGACCTATCTAGAGAGTCTAAGAATCACTCTTCACGGGAAAAAAATCAGGTGGATGAGGATTCATTATCTGAGCAGTTCACTGAGATGATGTCAGATGCGCCCGCTTGTGATCAATGTGGGCACACAACGATCAGGAGTGGGTCATGCTATCGATGCTTGAACTGTGGAAGTAGTTTGGGCTGCAGTTAACAATGTAATTAATGTTACAAAGACTTCCTAAGCTTGTCTTCTGAGTGAGATTTGATCCTACTCATCATGTGAGTTGGTCATACTTACAATTCCTAATGAATTGAGAATAGATCCAAAATCTCGCTTCTTAAATTTAATCATATTGATCATTTTTTTTGAATCCTATTGATTTTGAGTCATCGAATTGATTTCGGAACCGATGGAAAGATAGATTTGATTCTTAGGTGCACGCGCTTGATGCGGCGCGATGCAAATGGATCTTGAAGATGATGAGCATTAAAAAAAGAAGTGGCGATTTTTTGGGAGATGAGTAAAAAGGGTGCTGTCTTTATGGTTAAGGGGGAAAATCATGATCAGAAAAAAAATATTATGCACCTTTGTACTTTCTCTAACTTGGATGAATGTTCAGTGGGTACAAAATGCCTATGCTGCTGCAAGAAAGAGTGCTTCGAAGGGGCTCAGTCAAAGTGAGATTTCACAATCTGATCAAAACATTAGAGATCATGGCTTAAAAAGTATGTCTGAGCAAAGAGAGTCAATTGTGGGTTTTGTGCCTCAGTCAAAATCAAATTTTATATTTTCCCCTGAAGATCTGAATCAGATTGGAAAGCTTGCTGTTTCACAGGTTGATGAAGAGCTGTCGCACATTGAGACATCTGTACAGCTTGAATTAGCTCGTACTTTTTTTGATCATCATGGTGTGAACGATGCTGAGACTTTGTCTGCCTATAGGACAGAAATAATTTTAGAACGAACTATTTCTCTGCTACAGGAGCGGTATCCAGGTCATATTAGTCGGAATCCAGTTTGGGTGTGGAATAATGTCGGTGGCGTGTTTGCCAGGATGACTGTTCTTTATTGCTCCTTCAATGAGTATATCGCAGTTTTTGGTTCTCCACTAGTACAGTCTGGATTTTCCGGTGAGTACACGTTTATGGATGTCTACGATGTGATGATTCAAGGAAGAATGGTCTCTCACGATAATTACCCCACTGGGGCTCTTCCGCTCACTTATCAAGCAGGGGATGTTTCTCTACTTAAAGGGGGGAGTACTCGCTACTATTCAATGGATAGGAATACTTATATGATTGATTATGGAAGAGGAAGTATTTCAAGAGCTCTTTGGCAAGGAGTGATCGCTCCTGTGCTCTATACGAGTCACGATTATCGATCTATGAAAGATCAACTCAAAAGCTGTGGGAGCTCTATATTGAACGTCATTCAGCAAAAGCTCAAAAGGTCATGAGCGTTTTCTCCGAGTATGAATCATGTTGTGAAGTAATTCACATAGGCGATGCAAAGGATAACAGGCGTTGATTCGATGTGCTTACGTTATTGGGTCTGGGATCTCTGATTAATTTGCTTTGGCCAACCGTCAGGAAGCGGTGCGATGATATGCAGTGGGTTGCCGTTTTTAAGGGGTAGAGTTAGTTTCCATGCGTGTAGCCAGAGGCGAGTTGAGGGTAAAAAGTGTTTCCTGAAACTATTGTGATAGGTCTGATCTCCTAAAATAGGCCACGATAGGGAGCTCAGATGTACTCTGATTTGATGCATGACTCCAGTATAGATCTGAATCGTGAGTTCAAAAACTGGAGCTTCATGAGGAATATTGAGTGAGTCGACTCTTTCAATGTTGATGATCTCAGTTCGAGCCTCTAGAGGTTTTCCTCGCACGCGATAGAGTTGGTCTTGAGTGGCAATCCTCATTCTCTTACTTGATTTTTGATCATGCCCGATGGGCAGTTCGATAGAATAGGGGAGTCGAAGTGGAAGGGGTTGAAAACTATCTACAAGTGCTCGATAGATTTTCTGGGTACTTTCCGATTTCCATTCACTGCGGAGCCTATGAAATTCAGATTCAGTTTTTGCAAAAACTAACGCACCACTGGTTTCAGTGTCCAATCTATGGAGTAGGCCAGGCTCTAAAGTTGTGCGACCTACGCTCATGATTTGCGGGCAGTGCCTGAGAGCAATGCCTACTGCAGTTTCCGTTTCTTCAGATGAGTGGGGTACGGACGGAACTCCTGAAGGTTTATTCAAGACAAGGATGTCCGAGTCCTCGTAGAGAATGGATGCTGTGAGATGGGTAGAGGGCCTTGCCTCATGAGTCTGGCCAGTGTTTTCAGGTAATTTGATTTCAATGAGGTATTCTCCTGGAGAGAGGAGTGTTTGAGCATGAACAATACGTCCTGATAGAAGAACATTATCTTCATCGAAAATGGCCTTCATTTCTGCTCGTGACAGAGGGATCTTCTGATTCTGATTGAGAAAATCACGAAGAGCACGATCCAGCCTGACAGGGTAATCATATCCCTCAGTCGTTAGGCTGAGGTTGAAGGACAGAGATTTCATAAATATTGCCTAGATCTAAACTAATAAGTAGGGTTATTGCAACCGATATCAGGCTCAAGATGTCCTGAGAGCGGTGTGCTCGAGGACGCTCCAGCTGCATTTGAGCTCCCTGAAGATAAGGAGAATGATGGGACTTGGACACTGGTTAAGCTACAGCATCCTGATGATGGGGTTTGATTCCCTGTTTTTTCTCCGTTGTCATCATAGGTGATGCTGCAGAAATAACTCTTATCCTTATAAATCGAGCTCTCAATATTTTTTGCATGGGCAAGGAGTGGAAACCTTGGCCATTCGGATGAACCACTTACGGAGCCTCCATTGGTAGAGGTGAGTGTGTTTTGAAGTACAGTTCTGTCACACGTTCGGTTTGCAAATGAACCCTCCCAGGCACTATTGGAGGAGTGCTTTGCTGTAGACAAGCGATTATTAGTTGCCGGATCACTAGTGACTACATTGTAGGCGCTTGGAAGAGCAAGAATCGTTGGCGAGCATGAGTTACTCGATGAGTTCTTTACAACATGCGAGGTGAATGGGATTACGCCATAAGCTGTTGGATCAAACTCGCGTACGTTTGGGTTTTGTGTGGGATAAGATTCAGCGCACCAAGCGACATTGCCGTATACTGGATCTCTTACGAAGTGCAGTGGAGCATCTTGAAGCGGGCGAGCTTGTGGAGCACAGGCTTGAAAGTTTTGATCCTCTTCATAGTGAGGAGTGAAAGCCTGAATAGGGCGTATATAGGCATGGCGAGTCTCAGGACGCATGTTGTATCGATTAATAGTTCTGAATACATACTGTCTAATTCCTGAAGAATTTTGAGTGAGGAAAGGCAGGAAGGCAGAGCATTGCCTGATGCCGTCTTCATCTAGTCCATCAATATTTGGAAATTCAATGCCATCTATATTTGTACCGTTCCAAACTGAATCCGAGCTTGAGACATATCCTGCCGGTTGTATAGGAAAGGGCGAGGCAGGTGGATTAGGGTATGGGCTAGAAATAGGACTAGGAATGGGGCTTACTACTGGAGTGAGAGTTACTCCTTTGCGATCAAAGAAAGCAAACGGGCAGGGCTTTGGTCCAAGCATCGTATACGGCTTGAGGTGATTTGAATTGCTTGGCGTGTTCACGGGACGGTCAAGTACGTAGATCGTATCGATGGATTGGTTTTGTCCTTGAATAGGCTTTCCGTCCGTATCAAAAGAACGAGGATAGATCGCATAATATCGCCTTAATCGAAAAGTGGGCATGACTTGTTGATTAGCATCCTGGATGGATGGACAGGTTCCATCGCTATTGGGTTTGGCAGCAAAACCTAAACAGGAGCGTACAATTGAGGATGAATTATCCTGGCTTCCAGTAGACGAGCTTGACCCAGAAGAGGAGGTGTAGCAGGAGTTGGATCCCACTACGGGGTCCTGCGCACTCCCAAGTTTAGTATTAGCCTCAACGCCAATGACAAAAGTATCAGTGGGGCCTACGGAGAGAGCAAAAGTTGCATCAAGAGGCCAAACTTGACCTGTTCTTCCGCTAATAGGGTCTGGATTTAAGTTCTCTTTGACTCTGGGGCATACATAGGAAGAGTTAAAAAGGTTAATGTCTCCGCGTTCGCTGTTTCTGATGTAGAGATTAAAATAATAAGACTGAGAAGAGTAGTCAGGAGCAGTAGGTGAAGAACAATCACTTTGAGAAGAGGCAGAGGAGTTAGATAAAGCCACACAAAATCGTGTTGCATACAAAGCCTGATAAGAGGCGCTATCTTTTGGGTTAGTGATGTTGACTCTTTTAGGAACGATTTGCATACCTCGTTTAAATTTTTGGTAGCATGAGTAGCGATGGATATTATCGTAGATGTTTCCTGCCAAATCTTGAAAACTGCCTGAGGTAGACTTAGAGTTTTTTGTATAGGAGTAAACTGAAACAGAAAATGTACCTGCATCAACGTTTGTAGGTGCTGGGATGACAGTGATACTGATTTTTGTACCATCAATAATCTCAGAGCCCCACACTGAGGGAGCCTTGCAGGAGACTAAGTTTGATTGAATGCTAGTGATAGGAGTTTGTACTTTTCTAGAAATAGCCGATGTCGTACTATTCGTTGAAGTGAGATCACCCCAGCTAAATTGGCAAGAACAGCTCTTTTGATTCGTGCTGGAAGTACTTGTTGAACAATGATTGCTAATGCTGTCTTTTGATTTTGCAGTATCAAAAAAAATTGTTGTGACATAAGAGGGACCCGAACCTGGACTTGGTGAGGCCGAAGGGCTGCTACTGGGTTGGGGAGTAGTGGTGTTGCCTGTACTCGATAAATTAACGTTCACCTGAGAAATGATAATGCTTGCAGATGTTCCCGAGGGAGTAGTAGAAGGTGAAACACTCACACTTGAGCTGGGTTGAATAATAATATTAGGCAAGAAAGATGTTGTACAGCCTGTTGCTAAGATAGCTTCAAGACCCGCAATGAGTATGAATTTGTGTAGTGTCTTCATAGTGGCTCCTCTTTCACATCTTTCAAATCTATTTCATAGTCGACTAGTTACTTTTACCGCTGGGGAGAGGTTGAATTGCACAGACTGGAAAAACCCATGGATCTCCAGCATCACTAGGTGGCGCGTCTCCATTAGTTGCGACGTCGTGTCTTTTAATTCCATAATGAGTTATTGCATTAGATTCTGTGTTGCAATCATTGGGTACATTAGGAGCAGGGTTAATTGGATTTGTAGATACACAATCAGAAGATAAGTAATAACGAAAAGGCTGATAAGGTCTGCCCGCACTTTGAGGGGAGGTATCGATCATATCGTTGAGGGATAGGTTTGGCGGAGATACAACGAATAAAAAGTCATATCGATTTGAGTCTTTATCGAGGGAGTCGCTTTTTAAGATGGTATTTCTAGGAGTCTTATACTGAGCTCCGTCATGAATATTGAGAGGGTCTAATGATCTATTTAAAGCAGTATTTGCTCCACCTTGATTGGAGAGCTTAACAAAGTCGGCATAGTCACCTGCCTGATCTCCACCACAGTTCGTTCCAGGTCTTTGAAGAGATTTTGAGCAGCTTTGAGGATTACTGATGCTTGAGTTATCAAAAACATACTTGCCGTCGTAACCAGTTGCCAATGAGGAAGTTCCAGCATTATCTGTGAATGGAATCTGAAGATCAAAACAACTGGATGGATCGCGTATATTATTCGTATCGTAGGTAACAACTCGAGAAGCAAGGTAGAACTTTGGTTTCTGAGAATTGCTTTGATAGCTAAAGGAATAGTTACTGCTCCCTGTTCCATAGTTATAGACCGAACTAGAGGAGTCATAATTAACGGTAGTGTTCCAGTTCCAGCTAGAGCTCATGAGGTAGAAATTTTTCTTATTTGAATCACTTAAACTTTGATCTATATACTGGTAGGCAGTAGATACGGTTCTAGGTGATCCATTCCAATCAGTGGGGTTGCCGCAGGATTCAAAAATGGATTTTTGAGTTGAGCCCCCTCCTGGATCAGTCCAGGTCCCTGGATTACAAAGGACACCTGTCACGTTATTTAAAGACTGTCCATTTGTGCCAGGAACTACGTATTGGCGCGGAGGGAGTGCTGCACGATATAACCAGACTTTCACCCAACGAAATCCAGGTGGAATAGGTATTGTGTCCAAACAGGTATCTGTTCCGTTTCCTCCCGAAACAACAGGCCTGACTCCGTAGCCCAGAGGAGGATTATCTGAACTAGTCCCAGAGATAATCAAGGGTGCAACGTAAGCATTCACAGGTACTGTAAACGCACCTGAGGATGATTTTGCGAGATAAAAAGTGGATCGATCGATATCTGCGCCTTTTGTAGGAGGGTAGATACGTTTGTCTCCATTTAAATTCCCCCAACTATAAACCCAGAGATTCATATTATTGTCTTTTTCGTATGCTTCTTCATGTTTTGGGTCGATGAGATATCTCTCAGGAGTGAGAATAGTTGGACAGTCCCAGAATTCAAGCCCAGGGTGTGTGCTCACTCCTCCAGCGTACATAGCGATGGTTGCACCAAGGTTACTCGTATAAAAATCGAGAGGGTAAGTCAGATGAGGATCCTCTGATTGATAAGGATCGTAAATACTTCCATCAAAAAGATATGGAATCCAAACTTTATCACGGCATTGGTAACGTAAAACTTTTGCGAATGAGTTAATGTCTGAGGTGTCTAGTGTACTACTTGATTTGCCAACTGGATAAGTAATAGAGTTACTGTAAAAGTCTGCTCCCATGACATGGATTGATATCGTGACTTGAGTGGCGTCCGATGGAATAGCTGAATTGGGGCAACGCACTAGGTCAGTTTCATGGTAAACTACAGGTATGTCGATTTGTTGGTTGGGCGCTGATGGAGTATTGTATGCAAACGTACACATACAGAGTGAGTTACTTGTCGATGAGCTTGTTGCTCCATCTGTAGAAACACAAAAGTTACCAATGGTTCCCGATCCATCCCCTAGTATGTTGAGCAAAGACGTGAAAGTTCTATCAGGTATGACTCGTGTGATGAGAAATGCACCTTGAGATCCATCCGTTGTAGTTCCAGAATTTGGTGTACTTGCAGTGACGGTATTTCCTCTGATAAGTGCACCAGGGTTGAAGTTGGTTGTACAAGAGTTTAACAATAACAGGTAAAATAGGGCTAATGCCCCAGTAGTTGATAAATTTAGCGCTCCCACCCCTAAGGATCTATACAATAAACGAGATCTATTCACTGAATGGTCCTTTTTATTAATTTTATCATGATATTCTGCGGTTGCGCTCAGAAATTTGTTTATTTAGGGGGTTGCATTTTATAAATTTCTGCATCAATCAAAATAGCGCTCCCTGAATATCGCTCGATTTTTATTCTATCGATTCTGGGGTCAGCTGAGAGAGGAATCAATACCTGAGCTTGTTGAATTTCTCCAGTTGGTGGAGCTAGGATGCTGAGAGTGTCAACTATTTTAGGAAATGCATCAGGTGCGGCATAAGTCAAGTTTCTTGGTTGAAGGGCCTGTCGAAGTGTATCTACCGATTGTCCTGTCCTGATGAGGTGTACCTTGAATACTGCCGATTCTGCTTGTGTAAAGTTTGTCTGGTCTGGTTTCAGGTTATTGGTTCCAAAAGGAATGAAGGTGACGTTGAGGAGTAAGTTTTCATTCGTCCTGAGTTGGCTTCGATCAATATCGATGTAAGTTCCCCCTGAAATGAGTTTATTCACATTAGGATCTGTACTTCCGATGATTCCTTGATTCACACAGGATCGATCATACAAGGTGTAGTAGCCAGTGCTAAAGCCAGAGGATGGTATAAAGAAACTAATCGCGTGGGCAATACCTGTGCTAGGTGGAGGATTAGTCGTGTCAGTCGGGGAGTTTCCAAAAATCCTCAGATTCTGCCAGTAATAGCATGGATAAGTTCCATTTTTTATCACGGGAATACCTTGATTCGCATCTCCATTAGGAAGGTCCTCTTCTATTCGATTACCTAGCCATACTTCGGGTTGAGTATAGGTCCCTCCAGTACTGGCAGTTTGAGTCTGAGTGAGTAAAGCCCCAGTCGAATTATAGCCTCCAACTAGGATGAGTTGCTGTTTGTTTGGGTTAAAAGAGAGGGAATGTCCATAACGACCACTAGGAGTCTGACTCACTCCACAAGTAGGAACCACACTCCAGGAGCCGTTTTTCAAGCTCTGGTCAGATGTATTGTATTGTGCGGCTGGAATATATTCAAGAAGGGTGGAGGATGCAATTCTATTGCTGCCATCCGTGATGGCTGTGTTTAGAGGTGGAGTATTTGAGCTGTTTAGGCTCAATCCTCCAAATGTAATAATCAGATCCCTGGATGAGTCATAGGTTGCAGCTCCTAGATAGGATCCATACCGGGACGGCGTAATTCCATTTGCACCAGCTGGGTTCTTATAGAGCCAACGACCAGAGTAATCTGTTGCAGGACTTAAAGATGACGGATTCATGTTTACGTCATATGCATCACAAGAGGCATCATCAGGAGCCGGAATTGATTCACTTACAAAAGGTGAACCTACTGGCTTTTCTCCTGTGCTCCCAATACAGAATTTATAAACTGAATCGAGAGTATGGTACTTACCGGTTTTGTCGCGTCCACCAAAGAGGTAGACCTCAGGAATTTTGAGATTTTTTGGGATGCCGGCTTTGCTATGGTTTGCCTTGGAGAGAGTGCGAGTGACCATCATTGCTCCTGAAAGAGGAGGGGGAGATAGAATCGAGGTCGAGGTATCAGTGATTAGACTTGCAGAGCGACTTGAAGTGTTGTCTAGGCCTGCAACTACAGCTGAATAGCGTTTTCCATGGAGCTTGGCTCGGTTCCAGGAACCTGCATCATAATCAAAAATCCAAGTATCTCCAAGAGTAGGAGGAATGAAATATCTAGTCTGAGGTGAGCCGTTTACTGGGCGGTAGTCAGATGCAGCCTGAGTGGGGTTTTCTAAGCCTGTCTCTCCTCCAAAAAGAACAGCTCTATGAATGGGGATTTGATTGAGGGCGGATTGATAACTTACACTACTCATCATTGCAAGAGTCCTTGGAGGCATGGTGTTGACTAATTGCCAATGCCCATAACCTGCATTAGCTGTTGGGTCGAACATCCATCGATCACTAGCCGTGTTGTTGGTGAGCCCCGATCCAGTTGCAGTGTTTTCAGTGCCATCCGGAGTGCCTCCTTGCATAAAAATACCGAAGGAGCAGGGATTGGAGGCTTCGGTGCAAACAGGCTCACGAGGCGTACTCGTGTTATTGTAGTTTACTTCGACTAATCTGTGCGACCTTCGGCCTGCAGGACAATAGGGGTAACATGTCATGCCTTCACTTGTCTTGAGTTGTCTCCACTTAAACTTGCAGGGTTTTGTTCCTTTTCCGCATTGATCTAATGCGGGGTTGACAAGGCTTAGCTCCCAAGTTTCTGACAATGAACTTGTAGGACCAAAATTGAGATTCACTCCTCCAAATAAATAAAACTTCTTAGTGACATGGCTAAAAACCATAGCTGAATTCACATAAGCAACCGGTGGTCTAACTGTTGAAATCGTAGGATCAGTTGAGCTATCAGGCGTGACAAATATTCCCCAGGTGGGAACATTATTCTTATTGTATAAGTAATAAATATAATTGGCTAGATCAGGGCGTCCTGCCGCTGTGACTCCACCCCAAGCTACGATTATTGGGTTTCCATCCGGATCCACTCCGCGTGCAGCAGCTATTCCTGCATTAATCGGAGGGAGAGGAATGGTTGTTCCAGTAGGAGTTGGGCTTGGATTACCCCAACCTAAGGTGGTCGGGTAAGAAGTTCCGGTATAGGCTGGATCTGTTCCAAAAATCCAGTACCTTCCTCGATTTCCAGGTTGGGGCCATCGACTACATTGAGTATTGCTCAGGATATAATCCCTACAGTCACTACCCCCAAAATGTACAACCTGATTGAGGTAGGCTCCTGGATCGGCGTTATAGTTGGGTTCACTTGTAGGTGTTGGACCAGGTGCTGCACTTAAGGGAATGTTTAATCCAGGAAGCGCCACACCTCCACCAAACCAGGGCGCTGTGTTATTGCCGGATTCTGAAATCTGAGTCCATTGAGTAGGTGTAAGTCTTGAGCCTGAGCTTGTATTGGATATACCTAAAAAGTTTCCCGTTCGTCGCTCACCCTCTAGATGAGTGTAACCTGCGGTGGCCCCCTTCCATTTAAAGTTAATGGAAAGTGCTCCACATTTATTATTTAAATTATCATTATTTGAGCAATTTATATATCCAGTAGCTGCGTCGTAGTCAGAGTTAAGCACACCATTATTACCTGAATACCCATAAAACCCACCCACACTCATGACATAGCTTGTTCCATAGACTCCAGAGGTGTTGTTATTTAGGTTCTTGA
>Ga0255098_1000092_pt1 | contig 30037 bp, 25 predicted proteins | sample Colum_Atlam_RepC_2_FD_188440 | JGI IMG/M metagenome (GOLD analysis project Ga0255098, IMG submission 188440) | Freshwater microbial communities from Columbia River, Oregon, United States - Colum_Atlam_RepC_8d | ecosystem: Environmental > Aquatic > Freshwater > River | place: USA: Oregon... | reverse complement strand
AGCTAAAGCGCATGATGGCCGGTGCAATGATGACCATCGACGATTTAAAGCTACTCAACTCAAAAAACTGGTAAGGCCCGAGCAGAAGCGACGAGCATTGGTGTGCCTCAGGAATGAGCACCACCGTTCGGTGTCTCGGGCATGTAATACAGTCGGGATCTCCCGTTCTGGATTTAGATTCATCCCTAAACGAGCGCAGGCTGATGCAGAGTTGCGTTCAAAGGTGAAAGAAATGACGTCTCGGTTCCGACGGTGGGGGCTTCCGCGCCTCCACGATCGTCTCAGAAAAGAAGGGCACGTCATCAACAAAAAGAGAACAGCCAGGATCTATCGGGAAGAGGGCCTCCAGGTCCGGAAGCGACGCAGGAAGCGTCTCTCGCGGATGCCAAAGGTTGTGCGCCCAAAGGAGTCTCGACCCAACGAAGTTTGGTCTATAGACTTTGTTCACGATTGGATCATGACAAAACGGAAGCTCAAGTGCTTGACCATTGTCGATGACTTCACAAAGGAATCTGTTGGCATCCTGAGTGGCCACTCCATATCTGGTGATGCCGTGTCTAGATTCTTATCTTCTTTGGGTGTAGTTCCCCAGAGATTGAGATCGGATAACGGTCCGGAATTCCAGTCAAATGCTTTCAGAGCTTGGATAGAGAGCACAGACATCGAGCATGAGCTCATTACTCCCGGAAAACCAAACGAGAACGCGTTTATTGAATCGTTCAATTCGAGATTTCGTGACGAGTTTCAATGAACATGTCTTTCGAGATCTTGATGATGCCCGCAGAAAGATCGAAGAATGGCGCAAAATCTACAACGAATTCCATCCTCACAGTTCGCTGGGGATGATGTCACCAAAAGAATTTGCAAAATCATGGCAAGGGGTGCTAACCACTTAAGCCGCAGCGTGACTCATCAAGCATCCTGGACAAAAATTGGGGTAAACGCGGTACTGATAGTAATAAACCGAAAATCGAAATTGTAACATTCCAGGTTTTGATTACGGTCTGCAAGTAAAATTAATTCCAAATCTAAATTTTTAGATAGATCTTATGCTTAAGGTTTCTCCAAGATCTATTTGCTATAAAGAGTAGAGTTATGCACAAAATGACCGATACAGATAGTTCCTTTAAATAAGATATATAGTTAAATTTATAAATTGATCTTCGAATCGGTATGATTAACAAATAGATAATATTTAGTTTAGATATCCACTTAATTTCCTGTGGTACTAATGACTCTGAGTAAAATATAGGGGTCAAAAAAAACATAAGATTGATGATGACATTTACAAGGTATCTCGTATCTCTAAAAAACACATTTATGATAGCTAATATAAATGATATAGCGAAGACACCAAAAGTCATGACAAGTACTGATAATGGCAGCGTCAATAATCCACTATCGAATCCACTATTGCCAAGATAGAGGACTGAAAAAATATATAGAATGACCAAAATTATAATAAAGTTTATAGAATTGTCAATTATTTGACCTAATATAATAACTAGCGGGTTCACTTGGAGTAGTTTAAGGTGTGATGAGTTCGTGGAAAAAATTGATATTGTCATATCAATGCATTGAGCACAGAACATCCATGGAATAAGACCCCCCATTAGAAAAATGGAATAATTTTCTATTTTTGTGTTTAGAACCCTCGAGAATAGTAAGTTTTGGATTGTAAACATTATTAATGGATTAAGAATTACCCAAACAAATCCAGCAAATGTCTTCCTATATCTGGCCTTCATGTTTGCAATCGCAATACTTTTTGACTGTTCAAGAATTATCAAGATTTCGGTCACCCCCTAATCTTAAAATCCTTGAACATATATTTCAATTTATATCGTTCGAGTTAATTATTTAAGTTATTGATTCCTTTATTGGAGCTAAAATTGGAGAAATAATACTATCTCCAAATCTCTTTGAAATTACATTTAGTTCATCTAAAATCACTCGTCTTTCTGAGACCGGCAAACTAAGTAGTGAGATTTCAGTAGGCTGGTAGGCAAACTGTAGAATCGAGTCTAGTTTTTTTTCCGTACAGAAACTTATAAAATTAGCAATTTCACTCCAATTAAGTTTCTGTACACACATTGAGGCCCCGAGAATAAATGGCTTTCCCTCCCAGGCACGCTTTCTCCTATACCTAAGAAAATCTTCAAGTGTTTTTAATGTTTTTTGAAGGTCACCATTGACCCGAATTTTAGAATAGGTATCTGGCCTGACACTATCAAGACTAATCTGGATCCATCGGATTTGAATCTGATCTAATTTCTCTTGAATGAATGGAGTTAACTTATAGTTAGCATTTGTTACAAACGCCCATGTACATTTTGGATTTATCTTGCCAATTTCACTAATAAGCCGGTATGTATCAGCCTGAACAAAGGGTTCGCCCCCCAAAACGTCAATTTCATTTAAAAATGGAAATATCTCTTTGGGCCCAACCTTCCAGAAATCGGATTCATCATATAAGCCATTAGGTTGTTGCCATACGTCACACATCACGCATTGAAGATTACATTTGCCATTTAATCGAACATCAAGTCTTCGAGGTCCAATACTTTGAATTTCCGATATTTGGAGGTCACCTAGAAACTCTCTAACACTTAACTTATTGCATTTGATGTGGCGTATTTGAGTTTCACAAAGCTTCGGCTCTCCCCGAATAAACTCGTTTCTAAGTGCTTGAGCAGTCTCACTATTCCATAGATCAATTAGCTTCTTATCCTTTACTGAGCCGTAGACGATCTCTTGATTCCAGCAACAGGGGGATACGTAACCGGTAGGTTGCAATAGTAATTGCATAAAGGGATAATAGCAAAAATTCTCATCTTTGTTGATATTTTTCACGAAATCTACAATATAAGAGGTCTCGGGAATTTCAATCAAAAATGATACTATCAATCATAATCATGGTATCTAACCTACAGGAGCCTAGTTACTAATGAGATTTTTAACCAGACCTGTAGGAGTGAACTTAATAATACTTCTGGTTATAAGCCTTGCAATGTTCGATATGCTTTTTAAGCGCCAAGATTTTCCATTTTCGTGCTTTGACATGTTTTCCAAAGCTTATCGAAGAAGTGGATTGGGAGAGCCCTTATCTTTGCAACTCTATTTGACTTTTGTGGTTGAAGACGGTTCAGAGATTCTTCCGCTGGATTCATATATAAGGCCGCTCGATAGTCTCCGCTTGCGAGCAAGCCTCTCCAATTCACTAGATAGGCCTGATGTACTGAAGATTAAGTTGATGCGGTTGCTGAGCTTAGCATTAGCCAATCATGAGAAGTATCCAGATCTTGTTCCTCCACTCATAGGAGTTAAACTTTACCAAGAAATGCCTCGAGTCGGTAAACAGGCTATTGACAAAAATGAAAAAATCAATCTGTTGATTTCAGAGGTTTTCAAATGAGAGCTTCAATTTTAAAAAAGTGGAATCAATACTGGTTCCTCCCGAAATCTGCTTTTAATTTGGCAGTTGGAAGAATTATTTTTTTTCTTTGTATCCTTGTCTATTATGACGATATCTATCTATTTCATAGCCTAGGTGCTTGGGCAAATGTTTCTAACGAACTTTGGGAACCCATAAGTTTATTTAAATATATTCCCTTTCTTCCAATTCAAAGCCAATTATTCATCAACATTATTTCAAGTATCTGGGGTGTATCAGTTTTGTTTTGTGTTCTGGGATTATTTACCTCGATATCCACTGTCATCTGTTCAGTCTTGATATATTTTGTTTTGGGATACCCAAACTGTTTTGGTAAGATTAATCATGCAGATCACCCTGTAGTACTCATCACTTTTATTCTTGCCGCATCTCGATGCGGAGAACTGCTATCAATCGATTCCTATCGCAAAAAAAAGAGAAGCAACGCTAACTCTATCAGTTGGGAGTATGGTTGGCCGATTCGATTAATTCATGTTTCTCTCTCCATCTTTTACCTTTCTTCAGGATATCAAAAACTATCCACCTCGGGATTTGACTGGTTTACCTCAGACAATCTTGCGAATATTGTATTAAAATTTGAGCAACCATTTGGGATGTGGGTGTTAAATCATTTTCCGATGTCCCTCAATTTCGTAGCAGGTATGGTATTCTTTTCGGAGTTGTTTGCTCCACTATCTCTGATTAATTCAAAATTCGCTCTAATTATAATTCCAATATTATTTACTTTTCATGCTGCTACACCCCTAGTCTTGGGTAAAGCAGGATCCTTCTATCCTTGGCTATTCTGCTTTTTATGGTGGATTCCTTTCGATCGAGTTTTTCTCTTGATTAGAAGAGCTCAGATTTATATGAAACACTTATAAGTTGAGAGGTCGTATGAAGCCTTTAAATCGTGACTTTGATGTTCTCGATCAAATAGAGATTACTCTAGGTGACTCAACTGGGAGTCGATCGGTGAAGTTGTATTGCGAAATATTTGACCACTCAGTTGCACGGAAGTGGCTCTATGAGCTTAAAAAAACTCTAAATAATCCTAGCATTAAAACCTGTGACCAATTCTATGGAAGACTCTTTTATAATGAATCCGAGATCCTTTCTGGTCTACAGGAGGCGATCAACACGATAAATTCATATATACCTAATACAATTTGTATTGAGGTAGGGCACTCACTTGATCAAAATACTTTAAATGACTTGCATGCCGATTTTGAAAGAATAGAGGTTGACAACAGGTATCTCGGAAGATCCACTCCGAGAGAGGTGAAAAATGCAATTCAAGAGATTAACCACCTGGTGCACAAGGGTGAGTTTATTTTGCTTCCGGATAAAGGTGGAATCATTGATATCTGTTTCAGCTATACAGACAAATACCCATTAAAAAATGAGGATTTTGAACTATTTACTCCAGATAATCGATTCGGTGGCTTATATCTTACCTATGGAGTTACTGGGGTTCCCCCTCTTGCTGCGTTTTCTACAAATCCAAAAAATCGACCGATTCCTCAGAGTTATTATACTTCTGGTTTTTTTATGTCACTCAAGGACGATTTTGTATTTAAGCAATGGGATGAGCTGAGTATCTTTCTAAAAGACAAGTATGGAATCAATGCTAAAGACCCAAAGAGTGCAATTGGTTATATCCCAATTGGTAGATTAAATGAGCCGAAACTGCAATCACGAGACGAATTGGGCGATAGTTTTCATGGACTAAGCAAAGTTATACAGATCAGAATTTTATCAACACATGAAATTAAATATGAGAGTTTAAGTTCAGAGAATTGTGAAAAACAATCATTACAGCCTGCACGATGGCCATATTCTGCTGAGCTTTTCCACCATTTGGACTTAGTTCCATTTCTGGATCTGAAGTTAGATTTCGACTATAAATCATGCCTCCGCGAGGCAGAGTCTTTGCTACAAAAGTTTGTTCAGCATCGGGGATATGACCAAAGTACATCAGAAGACAGATCAGGGAAATGGAAGAGTCTTGGTATACGTGCAATCGATGGAGACTCAAAAAAAACCTTGTACCATACCGATTACGGTATTACTCAAGATCCAAACTATCAATTAACAGAGATAGCTAGTCTTTGCCCTCATACGCTTGAATTTTTGAATAAAATTACAGATATCCAACAATGTCAGCGTATTAGATTTATGTTACTCGAGCCTGGAGCTCGAATTGCTGTTCATTCAGATGCACCTAATAAAGAAGTCTGCCTTGCCTTCAACATAGCTTTGAACATGCCACCAGGATGTGATTTTTGGATCGATGTAAATCCGAATGGCCGTCATAATTCATATTCAACCAAGATCCCATTTTTTGCGGGAGTTGGGATGCTCGTGAATGTGGCAAAATACCACTATTTATATAATAACTCGGATACAAATCGCATACATCTAATAGTCCATGGGCCTATTCGCTTTAGTGATGAGGATCTTTTGAGATATGCAAGGCAACAGAATGCAATATACTCCCAGTCTGATCTTATTCAAAATTTAGTAAGAAAATACACCACAATAGGCTCAGAATTAAGGACCAATTCGCCACTCTTACAAACCTGGGCAAACCAGGGCCTTACTCGGGATTGTTTTCCAGCTAATATTAGGGTTCTCATTGTTGCGGATTCTAAAATTACCAACAAAACCTTATTTGATGAGCTTAATGATCGAATTACTGGTGCAAGTATCTTTCCAATTTTTTATGAGATTGTATTAGATTCTGAAGTTGAACTTTGGCTGAATAGGAACAGATTAAGTAAGAATATTTGTACAGTGGTTTTTGTTGCTGCAGGTACTTACATTAAGAATCCTCAAGAATTTACCATTGAGTTGCTTCGAGTTGTTTCTTACATGAACTCAAGTGAGACTACCATAATAGGGGAGATGTTAAGGCCTAATGAAAATGATAAATCTGTTATTATAAGTAGTTCAATTTGTATAATTGATTTTGAAGCATTTAAAAACTCAGGAGGCCTTGATTTATTTTTAGGTGGTTCGTATAACTCATCCAATTCATTATTTTCAATGAGATTAAATTCGGAACCAAAATTTGTATTAAAAGACTTACCTGATTCATTGAAAAAACAAGTAATTTTTATCACCGACAAAAGTACTTCATCAGTGGAACTCAATTCGGTACGTGATCTCACTAAAAGATTTGTTGAAGGATCTAATAAGAGAGTATTTTTTATAAACACAGAGAGCCTTAATTTGATTAACATTCCAGGCTTTCGTCCAGATGATTTTATCTCAAGAGCATCTGGGTTGAAGCCAGCTTCAATTTTATTTCAGTATTGGCGAGATAGAGATCCTGAGCAAGTAAGTTTTATTGATTTTGATTTCGATTCAATTAAATTTATTCATTCATTGGCACAGAGGGAGACTCTTGAGGAGGTTGTAAGATCTACAATCGATGGAATCTGTATTTTGAATAAGACAACTAAAGATGAGATTGAATTAGAGATTAGGAGTCAGATTAAGAGCCAGATGGATAATTATTTTGATAGCAATTTTGATAATCTTAAATCTAGTTTAATAAAAATGAGAAAAGCACGATATCGCTCCGCAGACTTCTTAGCGAACCCTCTATATTTAACGGATCTTATTAGGCAAGGTAAGAAGACCTTAATTTGGACTTCAAATGTTTTTGATAGTAACTCAGCATATTTTCAATATAATCGCAAAGAATTGGAGACAAAGTATCTCAGCTTGGCTAAGGTTATAAGAGAAAAACATGGATTAAAAGCATGGACTCACTTAAATTCAAAAACACTAGTTTTCGGGAAGAACCTTCTTAATCTAGAGGTTGTAGTTACTGAGGGTGATAGTCTAGGTATTCTCTATCCACCTTCATTTACTGAAGTGATCTAGATTTTACAAAATTTTAAGGGTCAGCTTTCCGATTCCTTATTTATGTTTAATGTTATATTTTTATCCATTGCATATTTACTAAGAATTTTTTCTAATTCACTATTCATCGGATGTCTCTGTTGATGAATCGCTTGTTGCGAGTAATCATTGATTTTCATTCTTGGCCAATTGTCGAGCATATTCACTATCATTTGATCAACTCTCAACTCTCTCCCAAGCTCAAAAAAACCGGGCAATGTCTGAAAGTTATCAGCCATTGTAGTAAAGTTTATATCTAAGTACTCAATTCTTCCCTCCAATCTTATCTTTGACAGCCAAGTCAAATTTCGAATAAGTTTATTCCAATCTCCACCTCGAACTTTTTGGTAGACTTCTTGAGATCCAGCATCTACAGATATACTAACTTTTTTAATGAAATTTGTCCCAGGTCGAAGTTCGTCAAAATTTTTTTGATTACACAAAATCCCATTACTCAGAATAAATAAATGTGTCAAATTTGGAAAAGTTTCCTTACTGAAATTCTGAAGCGTTTTTCTCAGAAACTTACTAAAAAAGACCTCCCCATCTCCAGCCAACTTAGTAGTTCTAATATTCATTCTGTTCCTAGTCATAAATCTCTCTATACCGACCAGTCTAAGTTCTAAACTAGGTGGTATTGTATGTATATAGGTAGGCCTACAAGATTGGCAGGCCAGATTACAACGAGGATCGGCTCTAATTGATATTGCCCCGGGGCCTTCTGGCATATAGGTATTTTTGCGCTCAATCGCTAATTGATTCTCCTTTGATATCGGAGTTTCGGTGTAGGCTTCCTGACTATCATTAAGTCTATCAATTTGCGCAAGAACTGGTTTACAATGCTCTCGCCTGCAGAAACTATAATCTCCGTTTAGAATCTTTTCTCTTAGTGCTTGCGCAGCTGGTCCATTCCAAGGATCTTTTCCATGGTCTAGTTGATGAAATTCCAATCTCAACCAAGCAGAGCAACAAGGAATAAACCTTGTAAGATTGGCTTCCATCCTAGAAAATGGATAAATACAGATGTACTTAGATGATTCAACCGTACTTTTTGTCATTGTAGGTGTATATCCTCATGGAAAACAAGTTTCAAAGTCCTTTATCAACGAGTATTTTGTATCTTGCCTCTCGCCTGATGGGCTCCCCTTTATTCAATGGTGTGAATGAGTTAATCAGGCTATTTCTATTTAGGTACTTCTGCCCATTCCTCGAAAGAGCCTTAAGAGTGAGATCCCCTGGATTAAATTTTCGACTTATTCCACGGCACTCAATTGGGGAGGTGGGAGGTTTTACTCTTTTTCTAAGTGATTTAGATTTTACGATTGTTTGCTTAGATGATTATACAGCACTAAATTTCAAAATCATTTTAGACAGATATATTAGATATTCTACCATTTTTAAGTTAATCGGTGAAGTAGAGATTTATACAAAAGATGAATGGGAGATAAGAGAAGAAATTACCCGAAAGCGAGGTCAAATAATCGAATTAATATGGAATCTTCGAAAGTGGTCGTGGCAGAAGAAGATTTTAGATCACCAATCAAGCCGATACCATAAATTAAAAGCGACGCGCTCAATTCAAAAAATTCAGTTGAAATTACAGTTGAAACATAATTTAAGTCTAGATAACTCATTGGAACTTAATCAATTAGAGAGGCCAATTGTAGATCATTTGCTAAGAATTGCTGACATCAAAATACCACAATATCATGAATCTGCCAATGAACTTGGCTCAGGCTATTCAAGTTACCTCGGCTGGAACCTAATAGATGTTAGTACTCTATTCCTTGCCCTTCTTCCTGATGGATTTCATATTAGTCCCCAAAAAAAGGAAGCAATCTCAAATTTCCGAAAACAGAAGGGAGTCAAAGATGCACTATGTACTCTTGCAATCTTTGATTTATTATTAATAAAAAGCCGCGAGAGAGTATATCGAATCAAAACAGATGAAGCCTGGTTTAATCTTTTAATTGAAACAATAACAAATGATGGTCAAGAGTTTAAAAAAGCATTGACAATACTAAGTCATGCTACTTAAGTAAGATTAAATTTTCTTCTTGAAGCTGCTTAAGCAAATTTTCAAGATCAAGCTTAAATTTTTCCAGAGGAGGATGATGCTTGTCGATCATTTTAGCGCTAATTTGCTCAACAGACTTTTCTCCATCAATCTCAGCCCAAACTTCAGCAGCAATACCGTCAAGAGTAAAACAAACATCATCCAACTCAAGATTAACGATAGAAACAGTCTGATCTGAGTTTACCCTCGAGATAATACTTTCTTGAAGGTTTGGTACTGATTCATAAATTAATTCTGTAGGTTTCCTTGATTTCATAAATTTAAAACCTAACTTATAACAACATACTTCAAAAATGACAAAACTTTTTTCCCAATATTGAGCCAATAGACCACACCTAATACCCTAGGTGATGGGGATCTCATCTCAAAGAGGTACATTGGATTGAGTAGGTGACGTTTAGAATTGTAGCCTGATCTTTAGAAGGCAGATTGTTCTCCATCAAGATATCAGAAAAAATATAACTACTCCTAACAGCAATCCAGATACTTAATATGTAATGAACTTAACGTGATTAATCTATCTACTAAGCCTTTGCAGGCTATGGAGGGGCTCGCACACCAAGGTGTACTGCGCCCCTCAACTTGGACAGGTTGACCTAGTTTTTATGTAAGGACTGGCCGGTCTCTTGTTTTTGTTCCATGATTTGCCACTCAAACTCCTCCGGCGTCAAGTAGCCAATGGACGAGCGGATTTTTTTCCGATTGTAAATCTCCTCAATGAAGCGTGGCAACTGGTTTACCACGTCCTCGTAGCTCTCATATTCCGAGAGATAAACCTCCTCGTATTTTAATATTTTCATAAAGCTTTCCGCCCAGGCGTTGTTATAGGTAAAACATCGACCTACCAAACATTCCAATATTTAAAAGTCTGGTTAGATTGTCAGATATGACACAAGGAGGTTTCAGATATGGACAATATGGTACTAAAAAAGAGGTTAAATACGTTTAAGACTGCAAAGGGAACCCTGAGCAAAGTGAGTGACGATGTGGTCATGGAAGTACTACGCGCATGGGAAAACTGTCTTGGAACTGCAGCAGACTTATATCGAGACCTTGGGTTAAGTAAGATGCAAATGGTCACAATGATTCAAAAAGCAAAGAGGCTCGTAAAGAGTGGGGCTGTCACTGAGGGCGAATTTAAAGAGATCCAGACGGGGATGGCTCCTGGGGCGAGCTTAGTTGCAAATGGTTCAATTGAGTTAGCTTGGGATCAAGGTAAGATCATTCGATTTGCGCAAGTTGAGCAGCTGATCGATTTCTTGAAGAAGGTCGCATGATCGCATTGAATCGTAGTGGAGTTGCCCCTCCTAAACCGAACCACCTAGCCAGTTATTTATTGTCTTCGGAACTGCTGCGGAGAGAGCATTTTCAGCCCTTTATGCGGAGCCCTTTCATTGTAATCTTCAAACCACTCAGGCAATTGCGCCATCACTGATTTTGCATCTGTTAGCTTCCCAAACCAGACATAGTCTCATTTGAAGCTCTTCACAAATGCCTCGGCCAATCCGTTGGACTCGGGGCTATATGACGGAGTTGTGCAGATCTCGAAGCCAAGAGTTCTGCCAAATTTCACGGTCTCATGAGCTGTGTAGCAAGAACTGTTGTCACTGAGCCACTGAATTGCATGGGGAAGCCGGTTAAGCTTCCCGAATCGATACTCGGCACTTTCAATCATCAGGTCTCGAACCATACTTCCGTTAACCCCTAAGGAGCTCTCACGGCTGCTATTCTTTTTTCCTTGGTAGAGACTCGCAAACTCAATCAAGTTAACCCAAGAGAATACTTTAAGCACCTCACTTAGGATCTACTCTCAGGATCCAAACCCTACACTCCAATTGACTTTAAAATCAGGAGCTAACTGTCAAGACGGGTAAGTTCGACGATGTACTACCTACCAGGGGCTGCCGCGAGATTAGTTTTTTTTCGCGTCTAAGCTTAACCGCCTCTTTGAGAATTTCAATATCTACGGTTTTCTGCCCTATGATTCGTTCCAATTGCCGAATCCGCGCCTCTGCTGGCTTCAGTTGACTCACCGGTAGGACAGCCTCTTCTGAGCCAACTTCGGTCAATGCACCTTCTTCCATTCGCCTTCTCCAGTAGAATAATTGGCTAAGAGCAATACCATGAACTCGAGCGACATTCGAGACACTCTTTCCGGCTTCAAAAGTCTCCTAAACTATTGCCTTTTTCTCTGCTGGGGACCATCTTTTCCTTCTTTGAACTGAGGTCACCACCTCCATTTTGTCCTTACTAATAGTCATAATACGAGTCGTAATCCTATATCTTAGCAGGACTCGATGGACCGGTTTAAATGGGGGCTACTGCAGCTGTGACCAGTAGACTTATACGCAAAAATTCGCTAAGCGTGGCAGACTGTTCTGCCGATAGTCAGTGCCTATTACTTAGGTCTATTGCTTATCTACGATTGGAAGCATGACAATTGAGACGAACAAGAAATACAGAGAAAGCCAAAAGGGGGACGCATCCCTTCTTCTGATTCTAACGAATCTAGGCGTGGGAATTCAGCCTAAGATTGCTAAACACAGAGACTTCAGTCCCTGCCGAAAACATTAATTAATTAGGGGAGTTCTGAACCTGGACACAATATCTCTACTGTAGTTCGTAAATAGGGTATGGTCTAGTCTTAGTCTCTTAGATGCAGACATATTATTCAATAATTAATTTAATGAAGTAATCTTCAATTGATTTCCGAGAATATTGATTATTCTTCAATTTTTTTTGCAGGAAAACCATAAAAATCACTCATCTTTAATCGAAGATCAAAACAGAAAGTTATCCGAGGCCTCTCGCTACAATATGCCAATATCGAATGAAGCATGTTTGCAGGAAATAATATCAAATCTCCGGCTTCAGGATTAAAATCCTGGATGATCTCCTTGTTACTGTCGTCCAAAAAAAACCTTGTTGCACCTCCACCGCGTTCGAAATCTCCATCAGAATAATAAACAGCAACAAGATTGAATGGACTTAAATGATGGCGGTGCGGTTGGTGGTCTCCATCAAATTTTTTTAAAACATTAACCCATCCAGTTACAAAACTCGGAAAAGCCCCCCTATATTCATTAATATATTCGTGACGTAAGATAACAAGTGAGGAAATTAGCGTGCGCTCAAGTTTTCTTATTTCTTCAAATTTAAGTTCTAAGACATTTGATTTTTTCCAGCTCGAAAAGGTTCTAAAATCACTTGAATCATAGGATTCTGGAAACACATTCCGTACGATCAAGCCTAATGTATCATTGTACTCCTTATTGAAACCAGTCTTAAAAAGTACAATTTTATTTGAATTTCTTCCAGATAACTGATCTGAAATTTTAATTAGCTTCATATCACTGAATTCCGCTATAACTCTGCATTTCGTTAATCATTCTTTTGTAGATTGACTCAGCATCAGATCCTACCCCATATAGAGATCCCGATTTAATTGTACATACTCCATGCATTCCAAGAAAGTATATACCCGGAAAAATAGATGATACTTTATTGCAATCTAAAGCTATTGATGAATCAAATCCCGGCAGTTTGACAAATTGAAAGTCATTTTGAAAGCCAGTAGCCCATATTATTGATGAGATATTGCTTTCAAGTAGATTAATTTTTTTAATTCTTGGCAAATTCAATCTCCGATCTAGCATTGTTGACACTTGTTCAATTGGGGAGTCAAGTATCCCATTTCTTGTGATGTATTGATCAACTAACTTCAACGTCTGAAACAGATGAAAGTCTGATTCTTGAAACGACTTCTCTAGACTATCAGCAAATGATAAATTTTCCATACTTGCATCTGTAAGACGTCCAAGTGGAGTAAGTCCCATTTTAACTAAGTTTCGGAGGCAATCATGCTCAGTACTAATAATTGGGCTCGAAGCAGAATTGAGCATAAACTTTGTCTGGATCCTATTTATTGGAGTATCAATCACACCCATCAAGGTCAGCCATACAGAAATATCTTTCCCTCGATAATTTCTTGGAATCCAGGTAGTTCTGCCAAAAGACATGAATACCTTTCTTCCATTCTTAAGTAACTCATAAGCAATTTGATACCCTGATTGTCCTCCACCAACCACAAGTACTGCACCCTCCGGAATCTCATTCGGAGACTTGTAACTAGAAGAATGAATTTGATAAATTTCTGGAGCAATCTCCTTTGAACTTATTGGAATCCTAGGTCGATTTAGGTTCCCAGTAGCTATTACAACCATCTCCGAAAAAAATGTCTCCTGCTGAGTCGTCACCTGGTATGCATGTCCAAACTTTGATAGCCATAGAACTTCGGAATTAACGCGCACTGGAAGTTGGTATGTCTTCTGATAATCCCTAAGATACGCAATGACCTCTGAATTTCTCAAAAATCCCTCAGGTTTAATTCCACAGTACGGAAATCCTGGTAATTGGTTTTGCCAATTCTGAGTAACAAGACTGAAGCTATTCCATCTCTGAGTGATCCATGAATTTGCAATCTCACCACGCTCTAGTACAAGGTGATCTACACCTTCCCGCTTAAGAACATAGCTCATGGCAAGCCCTGCCTGTCCACCTCCGACGATTAATGCCTGGATTTTCACAAAAACTCTGATAATCCTTTTCCACAAGAGAGTCAATTCTAACAATGAAATGCGAGACAAACATCAGAAATATCTTATTAGTTAGCCTTCCCCGCACAGTTGTGAATTGGTACAGTCAGACACTTGTATTGAATTCATTAATCTCCTTTTGGTCAAAATACTGTGCTGAAAGGGGGATTAACTATAAAATTATAGAATCCTTGCCGAATGAAATTCGTCTCTATTCTGACCTGATCCAAGCAGCTGACCTAATTGTTTTTGTTTGGAATGGCCCAGTTTTTTTAAAGGTATTGAGAGGAGATCTTAAATTTAAAAAAGATTCGTTAATCTATCTGGCAGGAGAAGGGTCAAGAGGTTTTGCTTATTCAATCGAAAGTAATGCGTATATTACTTCGAAAGACACCTTTATCTGCTCATCAGAAGCCGACCAAGTAACATTATCTCTAAGCTTGCCAGAGGCTAAATCAATTATTCTCCCATACATTGTCGAAAACACGAAAACAGCATCCAAAAGAAGATCTACCAATGATCGATCAAATGAAACTCAAATCCGCCTATTTTACATTGGTCGAATCTCTGAACAAAAGAATCTTCATGCATTATTTTTAGGTCTTAAAGTCTTCTCTATGAAGAATCCATTAGTGAATTTTGTTTTAGATATATATGGTTTTGACGATAACTTAGGCAGTCCAAATATGCACCTCATTTATCCAAATTACCTAGAGTTTCTTAAAGAATTGGCAAGGCTTCTTGATGTAAGTAAATACATTAACTGGAATGGATTTTTAAATAACTTTGCGATCAAGCTTTTAGTAGAATCCAAAACCCATATATTTTTATCTACTAGCTTATATTCTGAAGAATGCTTCGGACTAGCGCCACTTGACTCACTCATAAATGGCAATGCAGCAGTTCTCACTGCTTGGGGTGGCTTTCTAGACTTTAAAGAAAAATTTAATCACTTAGTAGAACTAATACCTGTAAGACAGTCGTTAAGTGGCCCCTATATTTGCCCATTTGATATTGCAGAAAAGATGCAAAAACAGACTGAAAAATATACGAGAAACGATCAGAGAGATGATATTCCAGTCTATTATAGCTTAGAAATGAAAAAGACTAAAATAGATAGGTTGCTATGTAAGATCGCATCTTCCAAATCAATCATAAAATATATCCCGCACTCAGAGTGGTTTAAAAAAATTCAAAGGCAGATTAAATTAAAAAATAAAGAAATAAAAAAATCTTTAAATGAGCTAAATCTGCGAATTTATGAAAACTATCAAGACAGTTTATTAATACATCCTTTTAGGATCTACGGAATGAATATGAATCATGGAGATTTTAATCAAAACATTAGGAGATCCAAATCTATTATGCTTCCACCGTGGGTAGATGTAATCGAGGATCAGATTTTAGTTAGAGACCCACACCGTGGAAATCTTACGCTTAAAATCAAACGATCAGAAGATGATTTTATTTACATGGCACAGCAATTTCCAAACAAAACCATCCCGATCTCGGGAGCGATAGCAGAGCAGCTATATAATCATGGTTACTTATTTTTAGACACGCTCTCATAGGGATAAGTATATGTATTTTGATCCACAAATGCTTTTAAGTAGTAAGGAGTCCGATGCTAAAGAATTATTTAGACATCTGGAGCTCAGGCCATACATTAGAATTCCATTAAACTTCGACTATAAAGCCTGTCTAGCAGAGGCTCTCAGTCTCCTTCAATACTTTAGGCCAAACTGCGGTGATTTGCTGTCTGACAAGTCTCGGTCTGCTCAATGGAAAGCCCTTGCTCTTCGTGCAATTGCAGGAGATCCAGGGCGAACAAATTTTGAACGTTCAAATCACTTAAGTTCCTTTAGGATGACTTATTACGCCGATCGTTGCCCGAAAACTTTAGAATTCTTAAAAAATATTACTCAACTAGAGAAATGTCAAAGAATACGTTTTATGTTACTTGAGCCAGGAGCGAGAATATATCCTCACTCCGACGCCCATCATTTAAATGTATATCCATCATTAAATATTGCTTTAAATATGCCTGCAGGATGTGAATTCGTAATAGAATGTAATCCGGATGGATCATGGAATCCACACACTAAAGTGTTACCATTCATGCCCGGCGATTTGATGATTCTAAATATTGCAAAATTTCATTTTTTACATAACAATTCAGATCTGAACAGAATACATATTATTTTCACTGGACCCATTAGATACTCAATTGGTGAGCTACTAAGGATGGCAAGGGACCAAAATAATCTTTCGAACATAAAAGATGTCATGCATGCTCTAAGGCACAAATATCAGGCATCTGAATCTGGAAGCTTACCACAAAGTATACTCTACAAATTAAATCCGTCAAAATATGATCCTCGCAGCCGCTTCTGAATCGTACTGGATCTTGCCCAATTCATAAGAGATTCTGGCCACGGAAATATATAAGATGTATTTTTTGAGTGTGTTCTATAGATCTTCTTTTCAAATTTTAAATAGTCATCCAGAGCACTCCAGTCATCTTGTGTCTCCATTTTAGCACTTATTTCCCTCCTTACCTCGAATCCATGATATGAAGATACAGCCATATATTGAGAATCCATTGCTGTTTCCATTTGTTCAGTGCCAAAACATGAAGGTAAGCGACCACCAAATGACAGGGCATGATGAATTAAAGCATTATCAGAGCATAAAATATGATCGTTCAAATCTACTATCATTGATTCTTGGAAAGATTCTGATCTGAGGAATTGATTCCACTTTAATGTCTTTACTTGGGTGCCAAAATAGTTACAAATTTTTAAAGCGTATTCGAAATGATAGGTGATTTTATCTGTTTCTAGTAGGCAGCTGAACTTGCCAGGTAGTATTGCACTAACCTCTATCGCCTTTAAATTACTTTTTCCAAGTTTTTCTGCCAATTTTTTAATTTGATAATTCAGCTCAGCCTGAGAGCAATATACATCTGTCATTAGTCCGACCAACAGAATTCTCTTAGGACTTTCTTCCTGTTGTATGTTTTGTCGGATTCTATAGGTACCGAAAAATCGCCTCCATTCATCCGGCACAAACGATGCGAGACTTGGCTTCACTAGCATTTGACTTACCCACCACCTTGGCGGACTTGGGTTTTTTTTGAAAAACCAAATCAAAGGAACTAATCCATCCCTAATCAGCCAAACTGGAGCGTACTTAAAAAGTTCAATATCATCCATATGATGTAGAAAAATTGGATTCAGTTGTGAGTAATAATCAACTGAGATTGGCCACAAAAATCCATCGATTTGATTTGATTTCTCATTCCTAGGTGCAAGATTTAACACCCTTCTAAAATCTACAGGATTACAAAGCCATTCTTTCATTTTCAATATCCTAAATTCTAAAGACTCACTCAAAATGAATTTCCGGTAAACAACTTTTGCTCTAGGTAGACAGATCTACTACTATATTATTCCATAAAAATAGACTACAGATTATACGAAACAGGTTGTTTTTTAGCCAAAACTCTTTTACCATAGTGAAAAATTTGGTCGCAGCAGCTTTCTATTTCAAATTATGAGCACCAAAAACGATTTTTATCTTGTATTCTCCAATGAACTTTCATCCTGGAAAAGTGCCGGTACAATATTTAAAAACCTTCATTCGTCCTATACAAAGCTGTTAGGCAGTAGCTTACCCCATCTAAATTACTCCGATCGCACTATTCAAACAGATTATGAGTTACTTAGAATTGTTAGGTCTGTCTCTAAATCTAAACCGCGCCGACTAATTTTAATTGATGACGTTACATTACCAACCAGACTCCTGAAAACAATAGATTATGTATATGAAGGCAAGGATTTACCAGATCTTTATATACATATATATGGCAATTTCACTATTAGGGCAAAGGCCTGGTTACAATCTGAGAAGCTTCTTCGGAAATTCAAGATTCATTTTATATGCGCCTCGAGTCGCCAGAAGCTTCTCGTAGGCAACTTCATTAAAAATTCATCACAAGAAATCTCAGTATGTCCATTCCCTGTAGACTGTGATGATTTTTTTTATTCTGAGGAACTACGAGTAAATACCCGCCATCATCTTGGAATAGACAAAGAAGAAAGCGTACTGATCTTTACTGGACGTATTTGCCTTCAAAAAAATATTGATCGACTTGTTTCTGAAGTAGCTGCAGCGATGAGTAAATCATCTAAGAAATATAAACTTTTCATTGTTGGTAACTACGATGACACCGGGCTACCTTATTTCATGGCCTCTAATCATAAACTCGGAACATACTATCAAAGGTTGAATAAAACTCTAATCTCTCTTGATAGTCATATTAGTGAAAAGATATTTTTTTTAGGAGCGAAAACGGCTTCAGAGCTAAACGCACTTTATAATGCAGCAGACGCCTTTTTAAGCTTAAGTCTATACCATGATGAAGATTTTGGTATGTCACCAGCAGAGGCATTGATCTGTGGTCTACCAGTGGTTCTGAGTGACTGGGGTGGGTACTCTGATTTCGCAATCGATTATGACAATAGACAAAACCAAAATTGTTCTTTGGTTGAAGTGTCCCTAGATAGAAATGGCCTAATGATCTCGTCTGAGTCTTTTCAAAAGGCTCTTTCAATGCATACCCATAGCCTGCGAGATAGAGAAGCTCGTACGAAACTGAGCTGTGATGCTAGAATTAAATATTCTATTCATGCAATTAGTGAAAGACTAAGCGTCATTCATTCTAAGGAGCCCAGTAGCTTTCAAGGTTTCACAAATCTCTTCAGAAGACAGTCTCTACTTGGAATAAATGGGTCTTTTTCAAAGGGTATTAAGAAGGGCGCATTTTATGAGAAAATTTATTCAACCTATCTAAGGAACGACTCAAATGAACCAAAGCATTAGTAGTCCAAAGACTTTCTGTGTTCTTCCATGGCTTCATCGATTCACAAATATTGGTGGGGAAATTCAAGTATGCTGTAGCAGTGAAGAGTATGACAATCATATTTTGTCAGACTCTGGACATAAACTGATGGCACCAAGTGACGAAGATGATGCCATGATTATGAATACAAGATTCATGAAGGAACTTCGTCTTCAGCTTCTGAATGGGCAGTGGCCACAGATTTGCACTCGATGTAAGATTACAGAAGATTCGGGTGGAATAAGCAGACGTCAAAATGAAAATTATAATTTTAATGATGAGATATCTAATTTAATTGAAAATACACTTAAAGATGGGACTATACCGGTTAATATACGGTCAAGAGATATGCGACTTGGAAACCTGTGCAATCTTGCATGCAGGATGTGCAGCCCGAGATCGTCTTCTCGCTGGGAACGAGAAGTAAAAAATAAGACTTATAACCCATTCGAAGGAATTAATGAGAATTCTAAAAAAAATGAAAAATGGCAAGTTTCAAAAAATATTAGGCACTCATTTCTTGAGGCAAATACCTATCTTAAGCTGAACGCTCGAGTAGATGAAAATAAATGCAGTAAATTAGTACATGATGCTGGCAACTTAAATCTAGAAGAAACTAACCCCACTAAAGAGGGATATTTGCAAGCTCAACATGGAATAGATGAAACATTAAAGATTGTCACTAACCTAGTTAGCTTTGATCAAAATAGATCCTCCAATCTGAAGTGGTATCAATCAGATGCTGTATTAACGAACTTTAAAGGTTCTCTGAGAAATCTAAAGCATTTGCATTTCGCTGGCGGTGAGCCGTTAATTAATCCTACTATGATTAAGTTTTTGAGGTCATCGATTGAAGATGGAAGTTCTCAAAATATAACGCTTACATATAATACTAATCTTACAAAAATACCGAGAGAACTAAAACTTCTTTGGCCACACTTCGGCGGCATCAAACTTTTTATTAGTATTGATGGATATGGCGACCTAAATGATTACATCAGACATGGTTCAAAATGGAAGTTAATTGAAGAAAACCTAAAAGACATTGAGAGTAACCATCAACGTTATGGAGTGATCGAAGCTGAAGTAATGTGTACTACTCAAGCTTATAATATTCTTATGATAGATGACCTTTTTAGATATCTTTTGAAGAACTACACCTTTATATCGCAGGTGCCTAGACTAATAGATCTCCACTATCCATATTACTTTAGGAGCCAGGTACTTCCGGCGGAGTTAAAAAAAATAGCTTTAAAGAAATTCAATGATTTAGTGGAGGAAGTAAGCAAGCTCATCGATAATCAGAAAATCTCAGGGAGATATTATCAACACCTTGACTCGATTAAAGCATGTGCAAATTTTATTCAGTCTGAAGATTACTCTCATCTTTACTCGAAATTTATTACAGTAACAAGAACTATTGATATTAACCGTAATCAGAAAATTGAAAGTGTTGTCCCTTATTTTAATTTTTAGCTCAGTAGAAGGTATTTAGCCGGTATAAACAAACGTATTACAACTGAGGCAATAGTTAATTAAGAAGACAGGGTTCCGACGATTTAGTATTATGGTCCTTTTAGCCCCAAAAAAACGGGGAGTTACTATGAATTATCCTCAGTAAGACTTGTGAAGATATCTCTTGTTATCAATACATGTCTAGATCTCGGTTTAAATGAGTCTGAGATCATAGTTAAAATTGATTTTCTTGAGAGGTTGGTTTCAATAGAGTTCAATCGTAATTGTAGGAAGTGTGGCTATCGGCCTAGACATGAAAAGAGACGTGTAAATTGAGCGGCAATCCTGCCGCATTCTTCCACGCTGGATGATGGGTAAATCTCTTGACGGGGTTGAGGAGAAGCTTGGTGAAAGTTGATCATCTGGAATTATTTTTAACCGACTAAAATTTTAGGTGATACTAAGAAGAGTAAATGCAGAAAGACTCGAATATTGGTTCTGACTGTTAGAGAACCAATATTCGAGTCTTTCAAATGCTACTGGCATTTTATGCTGCACTGGATATTACTCAATAAAATTTTGCTTGAGATCAATAACATCCTAGTAAAATGCTTTGAATGGAAAACTCCCTATGTAGTTATGATGAAGAAAAGTTGCACTACATTGGGGTAGGCGAGCAACAAATATATAAAATCAGCTTAATTTTTATCTCCTATAATTATTCTAATCCCGGACAAAATAACTAGAAATACATGCTACTGCATGAATAGTAGAAAATATCCTATTCTCTCCAGGGTAGCAGATTTCTCTGCTAAGATCCGTATGAGAGTCTAATATTTTTAGTTTCGGAATCCTCAAGCAGGGAGAGCAATTCCATGATCCATCATTTAATTGCATATCCATGAGTTTACTCAATGAATCTTCAACTATTGGATATTTTGCACTAAGGCCCTCGAGCAATAAGCTTAATTCGCAACTCGTTGATGCCATATGTAGATTCGAAGTGGAAGTTGACTCTGCATCGGCATAAAATAGCGCGAGACGTTTTTGAAGCCATAAAATATAGCTGTCTCCTTTCCACCAAAACGAGCTAAGTCCACGTTTGAGGTACTTTTCAGACGCCCATTTAATGGTAAGATCACTGCAATTGTTATAGATCTGAAGTGTTTGAAACATGCAAATCACCTCAAGCGTCGTATCATCATGCGAGGCGGACCAATTATTATATTGCATTTGCGGGATTTTCGGATAAGTACCAAAGCTGCCATCTTTACCTTGATGCTTGGAAACCCACTCGAGACTTAATACCTGATCAGAGATACCTTGCTTGGATAGAGCCATAATTGCTTGTGCCGTGGTACTTATATCACCTGCTACGTTGGCGTTATAGCCCCAACAGCCTTCTAGCTTCATTACCTGACGTAGGTAGTTTGCACCTCTCTTTGTAATCTCAGAAAACTCGATCATATCCCCAAGGACCCAACATAAGTGAGCAGTAATCCATTGATTAGACGGAACACCAGAAGATTCAAAGTCTACAAATGAGCCATTACAGCGCTGTTTAGATTCAAGAAATTTAAGCCCCCGCTTAAATGATTTGAGTAATTTAACCTGAAGCACAGAGGATGTATTTGGCATAAAGCATTTATAATTAGCAGGCTCCATAGCGCTACCCTAGTTATCATGGCATAACTAGGAGCTACAACAAATTAGCCGACTTGAGATCTGCAAATTAATGTTGCTTCTGATTTGAGAGAACATCTACTTATGCCAAATGAAAATTAAAACCGCAGAGCCAGAGGCTAAAATAATACAGCCAAGTGATGCCACGGAGGCGAAGCTCTCCTGAGGAAAAGTTACGGATAAACAAGGAGACTATGAAGCCGAGATCAAATGTCTAGTTAACAACCTCTAAGTCAAGAGATTATATTACCTGACTATTTATTTCAAGAAAGCCCAATAGAACAGGCTCTGACTTGCAGCATTGTAGCGCAGTAAAAAGTCATTACTCTCTTAAAATGGTGGGACCTTCAAACATAACTTCAGATATTGGAAAGGACGGTAGGTAAAAAACGACTCAAAAATGGCGCTTATCTGGTAATCGGATGGCAGCACCACTATTGAAGCTAAGGAGGAAATTTGAGGGTTCATTGCAGGTGAATTATAATGACTTTTTAATTTGCAAAAAATTCAGAAACACCTCCTTGAGGGGCAAAAAAGAAAGCTGAATCGAACGTGTGAAGACACCAAGAAATCCTTACAATCCTAACCCTGGTGATAATTCAAAATCCAAAATATTCGCTACTAAATGGAGAAAAGATGAGCCTGAAATCTACTAGGGAAGCCCGTCATAAGAGAATTTTTTAAAGCCTTATGGTGTCCCAAAGTCCCATAAAATGAACGAAGAATGGGTACAAAACATAAAAAGAGATGATATTCATTTAATAAACATCAATAAAGCGAAATTGGTAATTTTATTGATATAGAAATGTTCAACTGAATAAAATGAGAACAATTCCAGAAAACGACTAAAGAGAAATTCGTTAAGCTATTACGTCCGAATCCTCAGCTGAACAAGGTATCTTCCATCTGTGGAGCTGTTTCACGCACACTCCCACAAGAGCCTGTAGAAACCCCTAATTGACGGCCGCAGGTCCATCTAGGTAATCCACGACTAATCAGGCTTGAGTGGGTCCTGTAATACAAGAAGATTACACAGACTGACGGGGCTCATAGACCAAGTAAAGTACATAATGTTGATTTCAGTAATCAACTTTTAATAACGTGTGTAAACGGCCATTTTGGAAATGATACTTTGTAAATTTTAACAGTTTCTTCGATAATCAGAGAAACTGAGTAAAATATGAAAGAAAATATCAGCAGTTCACCTACTACAAAACTATATGTAGTACTAATTACCTATCGAAGAAAAGAGCTTCTTAAAAAATGCATATCAAGCTTACACGCTGCGATTCAAAACTACCCAAACATCGAATCAAGTATCAATGTCCTTGTAAGCGGACCTGACTACGAGAGCCTTGAGGAACTCAATAAGCTCAAAAGTCACTACGAGTCTACTACTATAGGAATTGAAATCTTAAAGACCAATACTGATCCAATAATAGCTAGAAACATTATATTAAAAAAAATTTTAAAAATTGACAATAATAATAAAACTACTTGGGTCTACTTTATCGATGATGATGCCCATGTGCCTATAGATCATCTAAAAGAATTTTCAGGCTGCTTAAAAAAATTTCCGGAATATTCAATTATAGGTGGACCAAATCTAACTCCACCGGGATCAAATACATTTCAGGAAATTTCAGGAGTTGCTCTATCATCTTTAGTGGGTACATTTACCTCGCTTAATAGGTATAAAAAAACAGGATCTCCAAGAAGATGCGACGAAACATCGCTCATCCTTTGTAATTTATTCGTAAACGCAAAATGCCTGAAAAAAACAAAGTTCAAGGAAGGCCTTATATGCGCAGAAGAGACCTGGCTACTACAAGAATTAGAAAGACAAGGTCATAAATCTCTCTACAACCCAAACCTCATAGTCTGGCATGAACGAAGGGATACCTTCTTGAGCTTCACAAAGCAAGTATATAAATATGGGATAGGACGAGGACAAAACATTCGATACAATTTAAAAAAAACCAAGTACTTTCACCTGATACCAAGCATAGCAATATGCTTAATCCCACTTAGCATTCAAATAAGTATCACTAGATATCTATTTATTTTATATCTCTTAAGTTGCTGGATCTCTATGCTAAATCAAATTCGAAAAATGAAGATAAAAATACGATCAATAAAATCTATAACTACATACCATTCAATCATTCCATTAATGCATATTTCCTATGGAATAGGTGTAGTTAGAGGATTATTAACTCCAATACCCAAGAGAGAAACAGTATGAATGAACTGTATTTTAATTTCTATGGAGTGAATTTATTAATTTCTGACCTTTCCAATAAACATCAAAAAATATTAGAATACTTAGAAGAAGATTTCAGATATTTTCTGAACTCAAGACCTAACAGTCAAGAAAATCTAGAAATCACTATTCGTATAATTGAACATTCAGATATTAAAGAAAAAGAGGAAAAACTTTCACGCATATTTACAACCAGGTTATTTGAGGTCTACGGGCTGAATAGCAAGAGAATTTGCAAGACGAATAACAAAACATCTGTCTTCTACCAAAGGTCCAAACTTAACTGGTACTTTGAAATTTCAGGAACAGATCAGCTAGAAATCTATGAGTCGGCTTATATCACGATGTTGTCTTCCGTTGGAGAGGCATTAGACCTGGTCGGGTATCACAGAATTCACGCGCTCGGTATTCACTACGCCGATAGAAAAATTTTAATGATCGCTCCCTCTGGTGGAGGAAAGTCTACTCTTGCGGCAAAGTTAATGAGTCATCCAAGCATAAAAATATACTCTGATGAAATGCCGCTCCTGAAAGATGGAGTAATATATCCTTTTCCGATTCGAATCGCTCTTTTCCCAGAAGTTGCGTGCAAACTATATAGTAATCCAGAAAATCTTCGAACTTTTAAACGAAAGTTATACAGGGAAAAGCTTTTAGTTCCAATTACGGAGGATAAAATAGCAGCACCAGGAAAACTTCAAATAGTCTGCATATCATATAAAATTAAAAAATTCCCATCGCAAATTTTACCACGATCACTAATTATTTACACTGAACTATTCAAATCTCTAGTTCTAGGATTAGGGCTCTGTCAAATCGCTGAGTTTATGCTAAGAGGAGATAATATTATCTTTATCTTAAGGATCATGATCTCGAGATTGATTGAATCAATAAAGGTATTTCGAAACTGCTACAATAATTCGCATTCAATAGAAGAACACTTTGGAGCTATGGACACCATATCCCTAAGCGATATACCAACCACATCAGGCTGAAGAAATTCAAGAACTTCTATGATTCAACTATATAAAATAAAGACTGCGATCACTGGAGATATTGCCAAAATTATTCTAATTTTTCTCATAGGATACAATCTATATACTTACCAGATAGATTCAGTCCTAATTCCTTATTTTGACGAGCAGGGATATATCTCAGCTGGTCTACGTCTTATTGAGCACACAATCAATGAGAATTGGTCACATCCCCCACTTGGAAAAATATTAATTGGGCTTTCTACCCATCATATTGGAAATTATCCGCTAGGCTGGAGACTCCCAAGTATCCTATCAGGATCCATCATCTTAGTGGCTGTTTACTTCATGTCGAAGATTTTCTTTAAGGATAGGTTTAGTCCAATCTACTCATTAGTATTGACACTAATTAATCCCCTTCTTTTTATAAACTCCAGGATTGCTACATTGGATGCCGCGATGACAGCGGCAATTATTATCGGTCTATTAATGTTTTCAAATTATTGGTTGAGAAATAGGTCATACAAGTGGTTACTGCTATCTTATATGTCTTTTGGTATATCTGCTTCAATTAAGTGGTTTGGATTTGTACCTCTCATATTATGCACAATTATTTTATTAACCTGCTCTTATAAGGTCAGGTCTAAGTCCTTGTTATATTCAACTGTTTTATCATTTTTTATTGCCATGTTATTCTACCTTGTGGCGATCACAAGTTATATTGGGATGAAACATCCAATATATGCGATCCCGCTTTCTACAAGTAGACCAATAGTAGGTTCCTATTTAGTTAAATATAGTATACAAAAATTAATAAGTTTGCATGTCAACATGCTTACGGCTCAAATGTCATTTAAGAATATCGATAGCCCAATTACATCTAATTGGCATGAGTGGCCAATAAAATTAGGTGTTACATGGGTGCTTTATCCCTATAATAAGTTGATTGGTAGTAGTCAAGTCACAAAAGGAGTGGGAATTATACCTAACCCATTCCTTGTGCTCATGGGCCTTATGTCCGTAATATTATGTGCTTATATCTGGATTAAGAGTAAGAGCAAGGAAGCTGCCCTGTTATCAGCGTTTTATTTAGGATTCCTACTATCCTGGGCCATTATTCCGAGAAAAACTCAATATTATTACTACTATTTGCCGTCATCGGTTATTCTAGGCTTATCAGTGGTATATGTTTTTGAGTTCTTAAGGATTAAGCATTTATATAGATCAACAGTTATTTTGATTTCAGTGATTTTTTTTATATATTCCCATCCACTCATGACAAATCAAGAATTAAATGAAGCTGAGTTTAGAGATAGAATGCGCTATCTAACCAAATTAAATATAATTGAAGCTATCTATCTGGAAACTTTGCAACAAAGATAATAATTTCCATTTATACCGGAAAGATAAGTTCCTGGGGGGCATATTTGCGGTGAATTTGAAAGCCAATTACAAGAAGATGGATCATTTGGCGATGTCCATCCTCTAATCTGTCCATCGCTATATGCTCCGCATGAGTCTAGTCTCCATACTGCACCGGGAACTTGATCTATTTTAAGCACCAATGAAACTTCATAAGTTTTTGTAATTACTGCAGATCCCAATGACTGTTTTCTTGAAGCAAGATTATTTCTCAAATCAAGATTAATTTTTGCTGTAACAGGCTGATAAACTGCTGAGTTTGCAGTGTAGGACGGAAGCTTCCCGGTCTCAATGATGGTCACACTTGTAGCAGTCCAATTAGTCCCCGTACCTAATACGAAATTATCTTTAGCCAAGATCTGCTGAGATGATGTAATAGGATGATTGAGAATGAACTCGGTCGCTGGATTTCTGCTGCTCATTTCAGACGTAAGACCTGCTAATATTACTCTATTTCCACTATTATTGCTTAACATACGCTTGCATAACTCGTTCGAAGATAAATACGTATTTACCATGCTTTGAACCTCAATAATCTCCTGACGAGCCTGCGCAGTCTTCATAGTCGTAAACATGTTACTAGTTGTTTGAGCAATTGAAAGAATAAGCATGGAAGAGATTCCCATTGCTATCATCAACTCCAACAAGGTCATTCCAGATTTTCTGTTAGTGATACTATTCATATTCAAACTTCGATATAGAGCCTGTTATTGCACATGTTGAAAAATATATCAAAAGCGATTGAAATTCGTTTACTGACACCTTGATACCTGCCAATGCCATGCATAAGTGTTGACGGAAATAGTAATAATTTTCCATTAGATGGGGTAAATGTTACTCTTTGGTCAGACCCTTTTGGATATATAAATAAATCTCCATTCCCGTGACTAAAATCTCCAGAAACATAATATACACCACTAATATTAAAAGCATTGCTGTTGTGATTGTGGGATTCGGTGTCATCTGTAAATTTGTCAAATACGTTAGCCCAGCCATTAAGGTACTTCGGAATGTGGCGTGAATATATATTTTGAAATCTACTTGCGAATAGATCTCTACATTTCACAATTGATGAGACCAAGCTACTTACATATTCGTTTTCAGCACTTAACAAATTTATGTTTGCTAGGTTTAATAAGTTAATAATTGACATGCTACCGTCTATTCGAACTAATGGGTCTTTATTGTCATAGACATCTTCTAGTTTAGTTCCATAGTAATGCAGAAAATTCTTTCTTATTTGTTCTTTCGTTTGAGGGGCATACTGATCTAGAATGAATTTTTTCAAACCATCATTTAATTTACCGCATGGATCTAAATTGTATACGATATAAAAATCATCATCTAATTTCGAAAGTTTAGATAGATTTGATTCTGAACAATTAATATCTAGCATATAGATATATATTGTATATTATCATATCTCAATAATCATAAATATATTTTGAATATATTTTGGAGAATTAAATCATTAAATATCCGATATTTATAAGTATTTATTAAGAACTAATATATACATCATGCTGGGACTTAATTCCCCAGTAGTCATTTAGTAAGTAAACTATTTTATTGTTCATTAATGTACGGTAAGCGGTCCTCTGTGAGGAGGGATCAACTGTTCTCATAGATAGCTTATAGGGTGGAGAATAGTCAGGTATTTATGATTAACTACATTGATGTCTTGTCTTCCTTTAGAGGATCCTTTGCTTTGCAGAAGTTTGATTTTTTTGTGTATGTCTCTGTAATTGTTATGCTCTGAACTAGGGAGGAGTCAAATCAATGTGTATAACATGAGCGACACCATTGAATGGTCGAGGTACAATAGTACACTCGTTGACAGGGGTAAACTGACATTGTGGGTCCCACAGGACCTAGCTGAAAATTGGTATTGCAGCGACGAGTCGAGCCGGACTTACACGGACAGGGCGATCGAAGTGCCTTCAACCTTGAGATTCAAATTTTGCCTCACTTTACGTGAAACTGATGGCTTTGCGAAGTCAATCTTCAAATGGATAGGCTTGAATCTGGGGGTCCCAAGCTATTCAACCCTGTGCCAGCGGTTGGGGTCACTGAACCTAATCCTATGGCAAGGTGTCCGGCCCAACGATCGAATTCATGTCGTCGTGGATGCTACAGGATTGAAGGTATACGGAGAGGGAGAATGGAAGGTTCGAATTCACGGCCATAGCAAGAGGAGAACCTGGCGCAAGCTTCATCTTGCAGTTGACGAAGCAAATAACCGGATTTTAGGCGTCGTTTTGACCACCAATGACTTTAAGGATAATGAGGTTTTCCCCGTACTCATGAATCAAATAGGTCCTGAGAACGTTTCACGAGTAACAGGGGATGGGGCCTATGATGATAAAAAGTGTTTTGCGTGGGTAGAAGAGAATAAGGTCAAAGCCGTCTTCCCACCGAGAAAGGGAGCCAAGACACAGCAGCACGGAAACTCACAAAAGAAGCCTAAAATATGGGACATTTTGATCCGAGGTATTAGAAAATTAGGTCGAAGCACATGGAAAAAGAGGGTTAAATATCACCGGCGCAGCATAGCTGAAACTGCCATGTACAGATTCAAAATCCTGCTAGGAGATCACCTTCAATCAAGAAAATTTGAAAACCAATGGGCCGAGGTCTTGATAAAAGTAAATATTCTTAACCAAATGCAAACCCCACGAACCTGCTCCTAGCCTATGCAACAAGGCCACCTAGGAGCTAAAAATGGTAGAGCCAGAAGTACAAGTGATTCAACCCTTAGTGCCCGGACGTCGGCGTCGGTTTAGAGTTGAAGAAAAACTCAAGATGGTAGAGGAGAGCCGCGAACCGGGATCGAATATGTCCCTTGTTGCCCGTAAATAAGGTATTGCTACCAGCTAATTATTTCAATAGAGAAGGCTTGTGGAGCAAGGGCAGATATCAAGTGTTTCAGCTGAAGAAGAAGTAGTCCCCGTTTCTAGAGTTAAGGAACTTGAGAAAAGAGTTTATGACCTGGAGCGCGCATTGGGGCGAAAATCTTTAGAAAATGATGTACTTAAAGAAGCTGTTCGCATTGGACGCGAAAAAAAATAACTCGTCTCGCGACAACCATTGGTCGGAGTGGAAGATTTCCAATGAAGGTGATCTCAGATGCCCTGAAAGTCTCTAGAGCCCATTTCAAAACCTACGTAAAAGTATAATGATTGAGGCTAGTTGCACAAATCCGAAATAATTTTCAGGATAATAGTCGTATCTTGTTTCTACTCTCCGAAAAGATTGGATCCAGGAAAAGAATCGTTCGACCACCCATCTTCGTCTGTAGCGTCTAAGAGATCGGCCATCTT